>Ga0272443_10004721_pt1 | contig 14583 bp, 26 predicted proteins | sample SSMAcet12_FD_193581 | JGI IMG/M metagenome (GOLD analysis project Ga0272443, IMG submission 193581) | Marine sediment archaeal communities from Little Sippewissett salt marsh, Falmouth, MA, United States - SSM-Acet-12 | ecosystem: Environmental > Aquatic > Marine > Wetlands > Sediment ...
TTCGGGCGGACAAATAATGTCGGCCGCAGTGACCGTGCCCTCACCACTGACTTCCAGATGAATGTGCGCCACATCCACATCAAAGAGGATCATGCGCAGCTGTTTCAATTGCAGAACAACCTGGATCACATCTTCCCGGACGCCTTCAATGTCACTGAACTCGTGCAACACATCCGTAATATGAATGGATGTGATCGCAGCGCCTTCCAGCGAAGAAAGCAGTACACGGCGCAAGGCATTCCCAACTGTGGTGCCAAAGCCGCGTTCCAGCGGGCTGATTGCAAATTTTCCGTAATTTCGAGCTTCTGCAACCCGTTCGACTTTCGGTTTTACCATACTCATAGTTCCAGTCACGTCATACCCCTTACCAGTGCATCTTTTTGCACTACCATGAACAGATTATCGTGAGTAATACTCAACGATCAACTGCTCGTTCAAGTTACCATCAATTTCAGCACGTTCGGGCAAACGTAAAACCCGGCCAGACAGGTTGTTCAGGTCCTGTTCAACCCAGGCGGGAGGTGTCCGTGTTTCCTCATTCTGCTTAAGAGTTTTAAAATACTCGTTCAGCTTGGATTGCTTCCGCACAGTGATGGTATCGCCGGCCTTCAGGATGGTAGAGGCAATATCGTTGCGGCGACCATTCAACACAAAATGACCATGATTCACCAATTGGCGAGCCTGGCTGCGGCTGTCAGCGAAACCCAACCGGTAGACAACATTGTCCAGGCGGGATTCGAGGATCTGGAGCAGGTTCAAACCTGTCAGACCTGTCCGCTTTTGGGCATCACCAAAATAGCGACGGAATTGGCGTTCATAAACGCCATAAATGCGCTTTACTTTTTGCTTGGCACGGAGCTGTAAGGAATAATCGGATTGCCGATTACCGCCCCGTCGTCCACCATAACGTCCATGTTCCCCTGGGGGATAGGCACGTTTTTCCATCGCGCATTTAGGGGTGTAGCATCGCTCACCCTTCAAAAATAATTTCTCACCTTCACGCCGGCAGAGTTTGCACGCCGGACCAGTATATCTTGCCATTGAATTCCTCTCTTATCCTACTTCAGACGCGGCGTCGCTTGGGCGGCCGGCAGCCATTATGCGGAACGGGTGTAATGTCCGCAATGGATTTCACGGTAATGCCCATACCTTGCACGGCGCGGATGGCAGACTCACGACCCGGGCCAGGGCCTTTGACAATAATGTCAACTTCCTGGATCCCAAAGGATTGTGCAGTCTTCATCACCTGTTCAGTTGCCAAACGAGCAGCAAAAGGTGTGCTTTTCCGGGAGCCTTTGAAACCGGCTGATCCGGCGCTTCCCCAACAAACCGTGTTACCTTGTTGATCGGTAACAGTAATGATCGTGTTGTTGAATGTAGCAAAAACATGCACCTGAGCTGATGACATCTGGCGCTTGACTTTGCGCGAGCTGGTACCTCGCCGCGATCGTTGTGCTTTAGTTGCCATTGTACCTCACTAACTCATATCCTCACCCAATCGAAATGCCGTCTTGCCGCGGGGCAGAAAGGAAGGAGAACCCCAGAAGGACATCTCGGAAGGATGACTTTTTCCGATTATTTCTTGCCGACACCCCGGCGGCGGCCGCGACCGGCAACCGTCTTCTTGGGACCCTTACGAGTCCGGGCGTTGGTCTTTGTGCGCTGTCCGCGAACCGGCAGGCCGCGGCGGTGCCGCAGACCACGATAGGTGCCGATTTCTATCAGACGTTTGATGTTCATCTGCGTCTGGCGGCGTAAATCACCTTCAACTGTAAAGTTACCGGAAATATATTCGCGCATCTTGGAGACATCAGCATCTGTCAAATCCTTGATGCGAATATCCGGATTCACACCGGTAGCTGCAATTATTTCGTTTGCCCGGGTTGGGCCAACACCGTAAATATACCTAAGACCAATCTCAACACGTTTATCACGTGGGAGGTCAACGCCTTCAATACGTGCCATAGTATAATTCCTTATCCTTGTCGCTGTTTATGCTTCGGGTTTTCACAAATCACATACAAACGACCATGTCGTTTCACAATTTTGCACTTAGCGCAGCGTTTCTTGATCGATGCTGATACTTTCACTTTCAAACTCCTTAATCATTTTGCTACGAATTTCAGCAAAGTAACAATTATACTTGCTGAACTATTTTTCGTCTAGTCTCTCTTCTTACAACGCCGTCAGGACCAGAGGTCCATCAGCGGTGATCGCAACCGTGTTTTCGTAGTGCGCTGTCGGTGAACCATCGGCCGAGGCCACAGTCCACTCGTCATCCTTGACGATAGTTTCCGGCGTTCCGGCCAGCACCATCGGCTCCAGGGCAATGGTCATCCCTTCCCGCAGTTTCATCCCGCGGCCAGGTCGACCATAATTCGGCACCTGCGGCCCTTCGTGCATCTTTCGGCCCACACCATGCCCGGTGTAGGTCTTGGTAATGTAGAAGCCCTGTTCTTCAACATAAGTCTGCACGGCATAGCCGATATCACCAATCGTGTTGCCGGGGACCATCTTGGAGATGGCAATCTCCAAAGCCTTATCGGTCACTGCCATCAGGCGAAGCGTGGACTTACTCACATGCCCCACGGCGATTGTGCGGGCCATATCACCCACGAAACCTTCGTAGATGGTGCCGCAGTCAATGCTGACGATATCGCCATCCTTGAGCACGCGCTTGCCCGGGATGCCATGCACCAGTTCTTCGTTCACGCTGGTGCAGATGCTTGCCGGGTACGGATAGGGGCCGGGATAGTTTTTGAAGGGCGAAGTCACATCATACTTCTTCTGTACCGCTTCAAAAGCTTCATTCAATTCACCGGTGGTCACACCGGGTTTCACCAGGTCCATCGCGGCAGCGAGTGCTTCCGCATTGATCCGACCTGCCTCACGCATAATCTTGATCTCGTAAGGGGTCTTGATATTGATTGAACGTTCCCAGGAAATCACGTTTACCCTTTCTTAACGGATGTCATAATTGCATCGAAAACATCATCGATGGGCTGGGTGCCGTCAATTTCTGCAAGCAGTCCTTTTTCTCGGTAATAGTTTATTAAAGGTGCAGTTTGTTCGTTATACACTTCGATACGATGGCGCACCGTTTCCGGGCGGTCATCCTCTCGCTGATAAAGCTGCGAGCCGTCAATGTCATCAATCCACTTTACGACCGGTGGATTGTACTTCTCATGATAGACGCGTCCCGATGGGCTCATCCAACGCCCACTCAGGCGCTCCACCAGGATGTCATCGGGCACCTTGATGTAAGGCACAACCTTGACATCGCTGTCAAATTTATCCAATAGTTTTTCGAGAGCCTCCGCCTGGGCAGGTGTCCGGGGAAAGCCATCCAAAACAGCGCCCTTCTTGCAATCCGGTCGGGCAAACCGTTCTTCCACCATGGCGACCGTCACATCATCCGGGACAAGTTCGCCCTTGTTCATATATTGCTGCGCCATTTGACCCAAGGGAGTCTCGTTCTTCAAATTCTCTCTGAAGAGGTCCCCGGTGGAAACATGCACGAGGTTCATCGCCTCAGCAAGTTTTTTGGCCTGGGTGCCTTTACCGGCTCCCGGAGGTCCAAGCATCACAATATAAGTTGGTGCCATTATTACCTCGATTGCCTTTAGCTAATCAGGCGATCATCATAGCCATGCATCTTCAAATCGGTTTCAATGATCTGGAAGGTGTCACGAACCACACCCGTCACAATCAGCAAACCAGAGGAAGATACCAGGAAGATGTTCGTCGAAGAAAGGCCTTCCGGCAGGAAGAGGCCCAGCAGATAGGGCAGCGCCGCAACAACACCCAGGAATAAAGCACCCGGGAAGGTGATCCTGCGCTGTACTTTACTCAAATACCGTTGGGTGGCAGCACCGCGTGCAACGCCGGGGATCTGCGCACCTTGCTTCTTCAGGTTGTCACCGTAGTTCTGCTGGGTGAACAACACATCGGTGTAGAAGAATGTAAAGCCCACAACCATCAGGAAGAACAGGATGGGATAAACCACGCCTTCACCACTCAAAGTGGTGCTAATCCAGTCCGCAAAATTCTGCAACCATTCAGCCTTGGCATTATTGAAAAAGCTGGCCAAAATGGTCGGGAAGGTTAGCAGGGATTGAGCAAAGATGATCGGGATCATGCCGGCCATATTCACCATCAGAGGCACACTGCTCTTGACAGGCATGGACATCCGACTGCCAACCCGGCGGCCAGGGAACATCACCGGAACATACCGGCGACCCTGCTGCACATGGACAACAGCAAAGATGGTCACAACCAGCAGCGCGACGACAATGAAGATCAACCACCAATAGGTTTTGTCTTTGAGAAGCGCGAACATGTGATCCGGGATCTTCGCGACAATACCGGAGAAAATGATCAGGGAAAGGCCCTGACCCCGAATGCCATATTCAGAGATCAACTCGCCAAGCCAAACACCGAACATTGTGCCGGCCATCATGGAAATAATCGTTGCCAGTGTTGGGATTAGGTTAGGCCCGGTGAACCCAAAGCCACCCGTCATAACCGACTGTTGAAGCATTGCAGAGAAAATATTGATCTGACCGATTGCGGATAACGCGGCCATCGGGACGGTCAAAATAATCGTCCAGCGCTCCATCCAGGCCCGACCCTCACGGGGGTCTTCCTGCATCTTGCGTTCAAGGGCAGGGATAATCGGAACAAGGAGCTGGAGGATAATCTGGGCAGTAATGTAAGGGTAAACACCCATTGCGAGGATTGAGAACGTGGATACTGAACCACCGGAAAGCATATCCAGCAAGTTGATCAAACCACCGGCTGCACCACTCGTTTGGGTCAGTTGTGCCACCAGATTTGCATCAATCCCAGGGACAGGGATATTGGACGCCAGACGATAGATCACCAGCAGGAATAAGCTGACGAGCAATTTTTTACGGATGTCTTGCGATTTCCAAAGGTGGCGCCATGCGGACCGTTTCATTTGTCAGGCTCCTTTATCTATTCAAGGACAGGCATTAATCCTGGACAAGCTCAACACTTCCGCCGGCGCTTTCGATCTTTTCCTTAGCGCTTTTGGAAATTTTGTTTGCTTTCACCTTCAGAGCAACAGAAACATCACCTCGACCGAGGATCTTCACAGGAAGTCCTAATTTCTTTACCAGGCCTTTTTCGACCAGGAGTTCGGGTGTGATCTCTGTACCTGCGGCAAAATCTGCCAAATCTTCCAGGTTAACTTCTTCATAATTAATACGATTGTGGACCGTGAAACCTTCACCACGCATGAAGGGCAGTTTCCGGAAGAACGGAAGGTTACCACCCTGGTGGTAAAGAGCCACGCCACCGCCAGCACGGGAATTCTGGCCTTTCATACCACGGCCGGCGGTCTTACCCTGCCCGGCTGCTGGCCCGCGGCCAACCCGTTTGCGGTCCTTATGTGCGCCTTTGTTCGGCTTTAGATCATGTAATTCCATAATGACACCTTATGCTTCATCCACAGTCACCAGATGGATAACTGAATTCACCATGCCACGCACAGCGTTGTTATCGATTCGGGTCACTGTCTGATTGATCCTTTTCAGGCCCAGGGCTTTCAACGTATCTTTCTGACGTTTAGGATAGCCAATGGGGCTGCGGACTAATGTGATCGTTAATTGAGCTTGTTTTTTCTTAGCCATTGGATTCGCGCTCCCAATAAGGTCTTACCTGTTCAATGGGTTTTCCACGGTAGACCGCCTGATCCTTGACCGATTTCAACTGGTCAAGCGCATCAAAGGTCGCCCGCACAACATTCAGAATGTTGTTGCTGCCCAATGACTTGGTGAGAATATCGTGGACGCCGACGGCTTCCAACACGGCACGGACGCCACCACCGGCAATAACACCGGTACCGGCAGCAGCCGGGCGAAGCAGCACCTTGGCGCCGCTTTGCTTGCCTATGACCTCATGTGAGATCGTAGTGCCGTTGAGGTTCACCTTGTGCATGTCCTTGCGAGCACGTTCACTGGCTTTCCGGATCGCATCCGGAACAGCATTGGCTTTGCCAATCCCGAGGCCAACCCGGCCATTATTGTCACCAATCACCATGGTCACTCGGAAGGAAAAGCGACGACCGCCCTTCACAACTTTTGCAACACGCGCAATGTCGATCACGCGCTCATCAAATTGGTTCTCGCCTTGGTAGTCTGACATAATCGCCTCTTTCCTAGAATTCCAGCCCGCCCTCGCGGGCAGCCTCGGCCAGAGCTTTCACACGGCCGATGTACTTGTATCCACCACGATCAAAGACCACACTGTCGATTCCAGCCTTCTTGGCGCGTTCTGCGATAGCTTCGCCAACTTTCTTTGCCTGTTCCAAGTTGGACAGCCCTTTCATCGAGGCTGCCAATTCTGAATCAATGCTTGAAGCAGAAGCCAAAGTGAATCCCTGGAAATCATCAATGATCTGAACGTAGATCTGATTCGAACTCCGAAAAACGTTCATGCGCGGCCGTTCGGGCGTGCCAAAAATCTTTTTTCTCACCCGCAGGTGTCGGCGTAAACGTGCCTGATTGCGTGATTTTTTTGCCATATTATTTCACCTTCACACTTACACTACTGTCTTGCCGGCCTTACCCGGTTTGCGGCGTACATATTCACCCTTATAGCGAATACCTTTGCCCTTATAAGGCTCTGGTGGACGCAGTTTGCGAATATTCGCCGCAACCTGCCCAACCACCTGCTTGTCATAGCCGGCGACTTTGATCTGGCGGACTTTCATGTCCACATCAAAGGTAATACCCTCTGGGGGTTCAACAACCACCGGATGTGAAAAGCCAACATTGATAATTAAGTTCTTGCCGTCCAATTCAGCACGGTAGCCCACACCTTCAATTTCGAGAATGCGTTCAAAACCTTTGCTGACGCCTGTCACCATATTGTTGATCAGGGCCCGGGTCGTACCGTGCAAGGCACGATGGGTGGGCATATCAGATGGGCGACCAACAACGATCACGCCATCTTCCTGTTTGATGGTGATATCAGGTGAAAAGGTCCATTCCAATTCACCTTTTTGGCCTTTAACATGGACGTAGGAGCCATCAATTTTGACTTCGACACCCGCTGGCACTTCTATCGGTAAACGTCCTACTCGAGACACGTCTCGTACCTCCTATAGCGCCAGGCGCTACCAAACCTTACATAATATCTCGCCACCCACGCCCATCTTACGGGCGCGTTGGCCAGTCATAACACCCTTGGGAGTGGACACAATGGCCACACCAATGCCCGAAAGCACCCAGGGGATGTCTGTCTTCTTGGAATACACTCGGCGACCGGGACGACTGATCCGCTCCAGGCCCGTGATCAACGGGCGGCGGTTCCGCCGTTCACCGATATATTTCAACCGAATGCGCAAAATCTTTTGATATGGCTTACTGCCCTCTACCACATCGTAGCTGTCAACATAACCCTCTTCGGTCAAAATCCGGGCAATCTCAGCCTTGATTTTTGAACTGGGCATGCTTGCAACTGTACCATTGCTGATAGCAACGTTACGGATACGAGTTAGCATATCGCCAATTGGATCTGAAATACTCATCGATAATACCTCCGCCGATCTACCACGACGACTTGGTTACACCAGGAATTTTCCCTTGCAGTGCTAATTCCCGAAAACAAATACGGCACAATCCAAACTTGCGGATATAACCACGTGGGCGCCCACAGCGTCGGCAGCGGTTAACGACCTGAGTGGGATATTTCCGCCGTTGTTCGCGATACTTCATACATTTACTAGCCATACTATCCTTTCCTGAACGGCATCTTGAATTTACTCAGCAGCGCACGTGCCTGATCATCGTTCTCCGCTGTGGTCACAATTGTGATCTCCATCCCCCGAATCGAATCGACTTCGTCGTAATTGATCTCAGGGAAGATCAGCTGTTCATCCAGGCCCAGTGTGTAATTACCCCGGCCATCAAAAGAATCGGCCGAAATACCGCGAAAGTCACGGACACGGGGCAGCGCTACATTGATCAGACGATCAAGAAATGCCCACATTTTGTCACCGCGCAAGGTGACTTTTGTGCCAATTGCACGTCCTTCACGTAATTTGAAGTTCGCAATTGATTTCTTTGCTTTGGTGACGACAGGCTTTTGGCCGGTGATGGTGGTCAGGTCCTTGACCGCCTCGTCCAGTGCTTTGGGATTATCCAACGCTTCGCCAACACCGATATTCACCACAACTTTCTGGATCTTCGGAATCTGCATCACATTTTCGAGGGATAATTCCTTGAAAAGGGCAGGTGCGATCTCTTTTGTATATTGCTCTCGTAGTCTATTCATACTAACTCCCAATCGCGCCCTATTTATCGATCGCAGTCCCGCTGCGTTTTGCGACACGCACCGGTTTGCCATCTTTTCGAGTGATTGAAACCCGAGTGGGCTTGCTGTCCTTCGGGTCCACAATCGACACGTTTGAAATACTAATCGGCGCTTCGAACTCAATCTTGCCGGCCGGGATGGTCTTCCCGCGGGATTGGGTCTGTGCCTGGTGCTTGATGCGAATATTGACGCCCTGCACCACAACGCGGCTCTCAGAGGGAATGACCCGGATCACTTCACCAACCGTGCCCTTGTCATTGCCGCTGATTACCACAACCCGATCGCCTTTTTTAATTTTGGTTTTCATATCTTTACTCCTATCTCACCGACTATAGCACTTCCGGAGCCAGCGAAACGATCTTCATGAAACCTTTTTCACGAAGCTCACGGGCAACAGGACCAAAGATACGTGAACCACGGGGGTTTACGCCATCATTATCCAAAATCACGGCAGCATTGTCATCAAAACGGATCAGGGAGCCATCGGAACGGCGCCATTCTTTGGCTGCCCGGACGATAACGGCCTTGACGATCTCGCTCTTTTTGACAGTGGCCTGCGGGGTAGCAGATTTGACTGTACCCACCACAATATCTCCCACATAGCCATAGCGCTGGCGCGATCCGCCAGTCACATGGATCACCAGGAGTTCCCGAGCGCCGGTGTTATCGGCAATTTTTAATCGTGTTTCTTGTTGAATCATGACTCAGACTCCCAATTCTTCGACTGTGTCATCTTCAGATCGTTCTTCAACGCGCAGGACTTCTTCAATAACCCAATGCTTGGTCTTTGAAATCGGTTTACTTTCAACGATTCTAACTTTATCGCCGGGTTTCACACCGATCTCGTCATGCGCTTTGTAGCTCTTTGCAGAGCGGACAACCTTGCGGTAGAGCGGGTGGCGGAAAACGCGCACCACTTCAACCACAGCGGTTTTCTGCATCTTATTGCTGATGACAGTCCCTACCAAACGACGTCGACTATTCATGCTTCACTCTCCTCAGCCATTTGTTTTTCTTTCAAAATGGTCTCCAGCCGGGCAATATCCCGACGGATATTGCGGACCTGGCTGGTGTCAGTCAACTGGCCGGTAATGGTTTGGAACCGCATGTTCAACAACGCATGCCGGGTCTCAGTGATTGCCTCTTTAATTTCAGCGACACTCATTTCACGAATTTCTGATGCGTTCATGGCTATGCCTCTCCTGCCACGTCACGTGAGACGATCTTGGTTTTCACGGACATCTTATACTTCGCGCGAAGGAGCGCTCGTTTCGCTGTTTCCGGATCCGTCCCACCGACCTCAAACATCATACGGCCGGGTTTGACTACGGCGACCCAATATTCCACGGGGCCCTTACCTTTACCCATCCGGGTTTCAGCAGCGCGTTTGGTATAGGGCTTATCCGGGAAAATCCGGATCCAGACCTTACCACGCCGTTTCATTTCGTGCACAATGGCACGCCGGGCGGCCTCGATCTGTCGAGCGCTGACCCAACCCGGTTCCAAAGCCTGCAAGCCAAATTCGCCGAAGGACACATCGGAGCCACGATAGGCTTTTCCCCGCATGCGTCCGCGCATTTGCTTGCGATACTTTACTCGTTTTGGCATTAACATAATGACTACCTCACTAACAGCCGGTCGCCTTGCCGGCGTCGTTGTTACTCGCTAACGTAAACACCTTCGGTGGCAGTTGATTCTTCTTCCGCCTGAGGGATAATTTCACCTTTATAAATCCAAACTTTGATGCCGATCTTACCATAAGTAGTCAGGGCTTCTGTTTGGGCATAATCAATATCTGCCCGCAAGGTTTGCAGCGGCACCCGTCCTTCACGCAGCCAAACGCTGCGGGACATCTCGGCGCCACCCAAACGACCGGAAACCATCACCTTGACGCCTTCGGCGCCCTGCCGCATACCCTGTTGAATGGCACGCTGCATCGCCCGGCGGTAGCTGATCCGGCGGGTCAATTGGCTGGCAACATTCTCCGCGACCAGATAGGCATCCAGGTCGGGGGATTTGATCTCCTTGACCTCGAGATCAATTTTCTCGCCGGTCAAAGCTTCCAAATTGCTGCGTAATTTCTTCACGTTTTCACCACTGCGGCCAATTAAAATGCCGGGTTTGGCGGTGTGCACGTAAACCTTGATCTTGCCGGGGAAGCGCTCAATTTCAATTTGAGAAATGCCAGCCCGATCGTTGGATTTGCGGATCATATCACGGACGGCGAGGTCCTCATGTAATTGATCCTGGTAATCCATACCTTCGGCGTACCAGCGGCCTAACCAAGGTTTGTTGATTTTTAGTCGAAATCCTGTCGGATGTACTTTACGGCCCATATTTGCTCCTGGTTCCTTTCAATAGACTTTCTACAGATGCCCCGTTATTCCATCTCTCGCAAGACAACGGTAACGTGGGACTTACGCCGCAATAGCGGTTTGAACCGGCCGCGGGCACCGAAACGGCGCCATTTGCGGGTCGGGGCCTCATCAGCGAAGATCTTGTGAACATACAGGTCTTCACGGGATACACCAAAGTTCTCTTCTGCATTGGCAATCGCTGAATTAATCAATTTCTGAACGGGCAAAGCCGCCTTGTTCGGCGTGAACTGTAAAATAGTCACTGCCTCCAGGGCAGGCTTGCCGCGAACCAAATCAACCACAAGACGTGCCTTTTGGGCAGACGTATCAAGATTGCTCAATTTCGCTCGAATATCAGTAGCCATCATCTAATACCTTTCTGGATCCTACTATTCCCGATCCCGACCGGCGATAACATGGCCCCGGAAGAACCGAGTGGGGGCAAATTCGCCCAACCGGTGCCCAACCATGTTCTCCGTAATATAAATCGGCACATGGCGGCGCCCATCATGAACGGCAATGGTATGTCCCACCATCTGGGGGAAGATAACACTTGCCCGACTCCAGGTGCGAATCACTTTCTTCTCACCCTTGTCATTCATGTTTTCAATCTTTTTCATCAATTTCGGGTCAATATAAGGACCCTTTTTCAGCGATCGCGACATGATTTCGTCCTCTTTCTCGCTACAAAAACCGGTTACTTACGACGCCGCTTCGCTTGGGAGCGATGGCGAACGATGTATTTATCAGTACGTTTGTTATGACGGGTCTTCTTGCCCAGGGTGGGTTTACCCCAGGGGCTCTTCGGACCAGGCATACCAATCGGTGAACGGCCTTCGCCACCACCATGCGGATGGTCGCGGGGGGTCATTGCGGAACCACGCAGAGACGGCCGCCAACCCATATGGCGTTTGCGTCCAGCTTTACCCAACTTGATGTTGGAATGCTCCACGTTCCCAACCTGGCCGATTGAAGCACGGCATTCCTGCAAAACCAGGCGAACCTCACCCGAGGGCAGGCGCACATGGGCATATTTGCCTTCTTTAGCCAGCAATTGAGCAGAAGTGCCGGCGGAGCGAACCATCTGGCCGCCATTGCCGGGGTGCAGCTCCACATTGTGGATCGTGGTGCCGACCGGGATATTCGCCATCGGGAGGCTGTTGCCAGGGCGAATTTCAGCTTCGGTGCTGGAAAGCACCTTGTCGCCGACCATCAGGCCAACTGGGGCCACGATGTAAGCCTTCTCACCATCGGCATAATGGAGCAATGCCAGGCGGGCGGTTCGGTTCGGGTCATATTCAATCGCCGCAACAGAGGCGGGAATATCAACTTTATTGCGCTTGAAGTCCACAATGCGGATATATCGCTTGTGGCCGCCGCCTCTATGGCGAACGGTTACCCGGCCATACATGTTGCGGCCGGCGTTCTTCTTCAAAGGAACGATCAACGACTTTTCAGGCTTTGTCTTGGTGATCTCTTCAAACGTATAACTCGTCTTATGGCGAGTACCGGGTGTCTTTGGTTTATAAACTTTTACAGCCATTACTCCACCCCTTCGAATATCGGGATGCGCTCGCCTTCGGTCAGGGTCACGATAGCCTTCTTATAAGCACTGGAGCGGGTTCGCATCCGGCGGCTCTGCAGGCTTCGGGACTGCTTGGCGGGCACGTTCATAACGTTAACGGTCTTCACTTTTACATCAAAAATGGTTTCGATCGCTTCTTTGACCTCAGTCTTTGAGGCTTTTGGATCTACCTCAAACACATACTGATTAAGCATCGAAGACATATAGTTTGTCTTTTCAGTGACGACCGGGCGGCGGATGATGTCAAATACAGTTTTCTTCATGATTTCATTCCTACCTATCCGAGATAACTCGCGATGACATCCAACGCAGCAACCGGCATCACAACATTCTTGTAACCCAAGAGGTCACGAATGTTGAGATAGCTGGCATTCAGGGTCTTTGCATCGCCGATATTGGCGCAGGCCCGTTTCACATCAGCATATTCCGGGCTGTTTTCCGGGATCAGCACCAAAACGTTGCCTTCCCCAGCCAGAGACTGCAGTGATTCTGCCATGTTCCGAGTCTTGGCTTCATCCAGCTTGAGTTCGTCCACCAGGACGATCGCGCCCTCAGAAGCTTTTACTGATAAGGCAGACCGGAGGGCCGCCCTGCGCATCTTTTTAGGCATCGCCTTGTCATAAGAACGCGGCTTGGGGGTGAAGATCTTCCCACCGCCAACCCATTGCGCGGCTCTCGTGGAGCCTTGCCGGGCACGTCCGGTTCCTTTTTGGCGCCAGGGCTTGCGGCCGCCACCGGATACCTCACTACGACCCTTGGTCGAGTGGGTGCCCAGGCGGCTGTTGGCCATCTGCCTGACATAAGCCTGATGCATTAGATCAACTTTTACGGGGGCCTCGAAAATCGCGGCAGGCAATTCTGCCTTGCTGACTTTCTTACCCTTCATGTTGAAGACATCAACTTCCATGATTACTCAACTCCCATTAGTGGCTATCGCCCAACCGGGCGTCTATTGTTTCCGGGCACCTTTGATCACAACCATGCCGCCCTTCGGGCCGGGCACAGAGCCATCAACTGCAATTAGATTGCGTTCCGGGTCAACTAAAACAACGCGCATATTCGCAGAGGTCACGCGATCGTTCCCCATCCGTCCGGGGCCGCGTTTCCCTTTGAACACACGACCGGGGGTCGTGCCCGCTGCCAGGGAACCAGGCCGACGCTGGCGGTCAGATTGACCGTGGGTCTTGGGGCCACCGTTGAAATGGTAGCGCTTCACCACACCGGCAAAACCGCGACCTTTGCTGGTCCCAATCACATCAACCCGTTCGCCTGCTTCGAAGACATCCGCTTTGAGCACATCGCCTTCGGAAACGTCCGGTTTACTTATTCTGAATTCACGCAAAACTTTTAATGGTGGCAATTTATTGCGTTCGAGGTGACCCTGCTGACCCCCCGTCAAGCGCTTGGGTTTAACCTCATTGAACCCGAGCTGGACTGCTGAGTAGCCATCGCTCTCAACCGTCTTCACCTGGGTCACATAGCAAGGCCCAGCTTCGATAAGCGTAACCGGGAACGCAATCCCGTCATCATCGAAAATCTGGGTCATACCAACTTTTCGTCCAATCAGCCCTTTTAACATAATGTGTATTCTCCTGTAACATTCGATTTCGTCAAGACTGTCAGCCTGGGCACGGCTGCATCATCTCCGAACGTAGCACAGTCAACCTCCCTGTCGCGGCCCCTTTTTGGGTCTACGAGCAGAAAAGCTCTTATGCCACCTTAAAAGATCGGCTTTTAAGCCGAAACTTGATGATTCTACCATCACATGGCAAATTTGCCAAGCCTCAATTTTGAAAGATTCCTGGCAGAAGGAAGTCATCCTGAGAGATTGAAAATCAACCTCCCGAGATCAGACCGCCATCTGCCAGCAACCCGTTAGACGCTAAATCTTGATTTCGATATCAACGCCGGCAGGCAGATTCAGGCGCATCAGCATATCAATGGTCTTTGAGTCGGGATCCATCACATCAATCAGACGATTGTGGGTGCGGATCTCGAAATGCTCCTGCGAGTCCTTATCGATGAACGGTGAACGGGTCACTGTGAAGCGCTCGATCTTGGTCGGTAAGGGTACCGGACCAACAACCTGAGCGCCGCTGCGTTCAGCCGTTTCCACAATCCGCTTGGCGGATTGGTCGATCACTCGGTGATCATAAGCCTTTAGACGAATACGAATCTTTTGTTTAGCCATGTTTTCTTCCTAATAAATTCTTACTCAATGATCTTGGAGATCACACCGGCGCCCACAGTCAGGCCACCCTCTCGGATGGCGAACTGGGAACCGTTCTCCAACGCCACAGG
>Ga0272443_10004722_pt1 | contig 14581 bp, 9 predicted proteins | sample SSMAcet12_FD_193581 | JGI IMG/M metagenome (GOLD analysis project Ga0272443, IMG submission 193581) | Marine sediment archaeal communities from Little Sippewissett salt marsh, Falmouth, MA, United States - SSM-Acet-12 | ecosystem: Environmental > Aquatic > Marine > Wetlands > Sediment ...
TAATGATGGGTCAGAGGATTTTGAAGCTGCCAAAAGACTTGTTTCTTCACTTAACGGAGGGTGTAGTGCCGGAGTAAAAGTCGCAAATATCAGTTATAACGGTTATGTATATCCATGTCAGTTTGCCCAGTCTGAAGAATTCTTCATTGGTGATGTTAACAAAATTCCCTTCAGCCGGATCTGGACTGATGATAGCAATCCTGTACTCTCACTTTTCCGTAATAGACCGTTTTCTCTAAAAGGAAAATGCGGTGCCTGCAGCCATCAGAAACTCTGTGGTGGCGGATGCAGAGTTCGGGCTTTCTATATGAACAATGATTTTTTTTCAGAAGATCCTTTTTGTTTTATCAAAGAGAATAGGAATTTATCCTGTTTGGCAGAGAAGTGAAAAATAGTATTTCGTTTATGATGTAATAATTCCGATACTGAAATATCAGATATATTTTTTCAGCCCGTCTGCCCATTCACCGATAAGACGCCAGTCTCTGTAATCTCCGGGAACTCTGGCTTCTCTGAATAATGATCCAATCTTTTCTTTAATGGGTATATTTCCGGCATCCAGTTTTCCTCCAAAGTACCCTGTTGTGACAATGTCAGCATATTGTGATATTTTGGCTGCAAGTTTTTCGGCTTTCTGTACTTCTTCATAATCATTGTCTCTGAATGAATATCCGGTTATGAAAAGGGCAACATTTTTTTTATTCAGATAATTTCTGTGAAGTTTCACAAATTCTTCAGCTTCCGGCATTAATCTGCCTTCATAAACCGGAGCACCTATAACCACAAGTGAATACTGCCTTAGATCCTCAACATCCTGAATTTTTTTTACATCTGCCTTATAGCCTGAATCAAAGAAACTGTTACTGATGGTCCATGCAATATCGGCTGTTGAGCCGTGCTTTGTTGTATATGTTATCAGGATTGCCGGCTTATCTTTATCTTTGTCACCTTTTTTTTCATCAGATGTCAGATTTTTTTCTGCCGGCTTTTTCTGATTCTGCGTTGGAAACCTTCCTGCTTCAGCCTCTTCAAGGGATTTGGAAATATTATGCTGATTATAGCCGGATTTTTCACTGCTTATATTAATTTTTTTTCTCCGGATGGCAACAGCCCTGAATTTATTCCCGCTGGGTGTCTTTGCCCAGCCATAGGATGCAATGCCTGAGAGGACTATCAGATCACATATATACTGAAGTTTCTGCTGAATGTTTTCATCATGGACTTCTGTATCCTCTTCTATAGCTGCTTCTATGAGATATGCGGGAATCTCTGCATCATCACTTTTATCAAGAGCGACTACAGGGTTTTTGAAAATAAGTTCAATAATCTGCTCTGCCGTATGTATTGATATCTCAAATTCTTCCCCTGCTTCTGTTCTTAATACTGCTTTTCCTTTATCTCTGCTGCTTTTTGCGATTCCGAATAATTCCTCTCCTCCGGTTCCGAATAGTGCCCTTGGTGAGGATAACGGCTTTCCTGTATTATTATCTATGAAATCAAGCAAAATTTCTGTTTTTATCATTCTAAGGGATTCTCCAGCTGATTATCTCATATGGTTATATTATTGCTATCCAGTATTTTCTGTTTATTAGTGCCCTTTTCTGTGCCTTATGTCTATTGGATCATGTAATTTTTTTTATTTCCGGAAGTATAATCAAATAATATATTATTTGTAATTGAGTTCATCTTTTCTGAAATTTATAAAAAAGATATTTATTTCATTTCCGGACAAATATTTCTGCATCCCTGTCAAATGGATTTGTTCTTAAGGCAAGTGAGAAGAGATATGGATAGTTGACTTTCAGGTGCCTGAGGTATGAGAGCCACTCAATTACAAGCAGTGAATAGACACGGTTTATATCACCTTCAAGGTGTTTAATATCAGTGTCCGGGCAGAGGGAAATATCTGTCCTTTTATGCAGTTCTTCTGCCAGATGAAATGTTGCCTGAAGCAGATCTGTGAATGATTCATGTTCGAGAAGAACCGGATTTTCAAGCATTCTTATCAGGAAGTCTTCCTTCTCCTCCATGAAATTCTTGAGTAAACATATATCAATTACTGATTCATTAATTTCAAATGAGTACTTCTTCAGATTTCCTGTAACCTGCTTAAATTTATCATCCGTCCACTCACCGGATATTTTGAGTTCTTCTCCGGCATCCTGTACATTAGGATTATCTTTTGAAAACATCTCAAGAAGTTCTGTCCCGACTACGCTGAAGAACGTCCCGATGACCATGTTCAACTTTTCGAGTTTCTTCTTCTTCTCCCGGCTGTCAAGCATTCTGTGAATAACAAGTGTTACAATTAATACTTCTATTGGCAGGAATGCAAGTTCATGCAGTGCAAAGACCTCAATATGGTGGAGATCATGGAAAATCAGGTAGTGCAGGAGATATAACAGGAATGATGAAAATATGAGCATCCCTGCAAGTGATATAAACCATTTTTTATCATTCATTATTATCATCCACCTGATTCATGAAATTGTAATTTTCTGTTTATTGTTCTTTAAGATATTTATCTGCTATTCCTTCTGCCCATTTATTTACAGATTTAATATCTGTATAATCTCCTTCACCAACGCCTGCAAGGCAGATGATCTGGCTGTCAGTTTCATTAAGTTTTGATTTAACCAGTTTTCCGGGGAAAAATCCTTTTTCATCCATTTTTACATATTGTGCGAATTCATAAAGGGGGAATTCTGCTTTTTTCAGGTTATGTTCGTTTTTATCTTTTAGTGTTATTCCGCATGTAAAGACAAAAACCGGCTTTTTATTCAGAAAGTCCCGCCTGAACTGCATAAATTCCTTTGCTTCCGGCAGCCATTTCCCGAGTTGAAGTGGACTTCCGATGAAGAAGGCATCATAAACAGACATATTTTCAGGGTTAATTGTATTGATGTCCATGCAGTCTGTTTCAATGCCCTTTTTTTTGATTGTTTCGGATATTGCTTCTGCTATCTCTTTTGTAGAACCATATCTTGTGGCATATGCCACGAGCACTTTTCCGGATGTCATATATTCCGGTATTTATGCAGTTAAAACTGTTTAAATCCTGCTATTGTCCTTTGCCTGCACAGAATCCATGAATGACGTCAGTAATATTTCAGGCGAAGACTATTTCGCAGTTAAGGTTTAATACAGGGTTATTATGTTAAATTCCTGGCTGAAAATTCTGTCAGTTTCGTTTATATTAATGTTCATTATCTTCTCTTTTCCTGTATCAGCAGAGGATTTCTATACCGGTGATGTTATCGGCCTTGGAGGAAGTTCGCCTTCAAATTATGTATATCTCTTTGTTGTCGGCCCTAATCTGCCATCTGGTGGTGCAAATCCTGAAGATCTCCTGTCGGCTGTTGTAACGGATGATCCTGACAGTTTTGTCAGGGTTTCGGTGAACAGCGGGAGATGGAACTATAAATGGGATACTTCCACAGCTTCAGGTACACCTGATGCCGGCGTGTACAGGGTTTATGCAGCAAGTGAACCTGTTGGTTTAAGTGATCTCTCATCTGCTGACCACTCGATGACGGTTGTAAATATTGTAAGGCCTTATGTGACTGCTAAAGCGGACGGCGGGATGATAAACTCAGTTCCTGCCACCGGAAACGAACTGAATTCAAATCCGGATGAGGAGGCTGAATCAGGTGCCGGAGAGACATATAAATATGTGGATAAATCCGGCAATAATTACCAGATGGCTGATGAAAAAGTGAATGACAGTATTACAGAACCTGCTGAATCATCCACTGAGAATATTAGGTATGCCGGTCAGGGTTCAGATTCCGGTGTTGCGAAAGAGACTGGATTTACGTTTATGGTGGCTTTATCCGGCGCATTTGCAGGAGTTCTTATAATCTCATTCTTTTACCGGAAGGGATAACTGCTATGTCAGTATTGTAATCTCTTTACCCGGAAAATACAAACTAATTTTACTTAATACAACAAAATCTCTATGTAATTGAAATGAAGAAGAAAAATATTCTGGTAATTCTGATTCTTCTGGTAATATCCGTAGTCAGTATTATCTTCTCAATAGCTCTCGGGCCGACAGAAGTTGAACTGTCTACCCTTCTGAGTATATTTTTAAACCCTTCCGGAGCAGATCAGACTGCAAATCTGATAATACTGGACATAAGGCTGCCAAGAATTCTTTCTGCATTTCTTGTAGGCTGTGGTCTGGCTGTTGCCGGTGCAGTTATGCAGGGACTTTTCAAGAACTCAATGGCTGATCCGTATATTATAGGTACATCTTCAGGAGGTGCACTTGGTGCTGCAATATCAATTGTAATCTTTGCAGGAGCCGGCCTTCCGTTTTTTGCATTCATTGGTGCAACAGGTGCAACACTTATGGTATATGTCCTTGCTACCAAAAACGGGCGTGCACCTGTGGAGACTCTTCTTCTCTCCGGAGTTGCATTGTCTATGTTCTTCTCGGCTATACTTTCATTTCTTATGTATAATGCCGGAAAAAGTCTTCACCAGATTGTCTTCTGGCTTATGGGGGGATTCTGGAATGTTGGGTGGACAGATGCATTTACCGGCCTGATTATTATTTTTGCATCAGTATTTCTTCTTTTCTTCTCAAGGGATCTGAATATTCTCTCTTTAGGGGAGGATGATGCGGGAACTCTTGGTGTTGATGTCGAACTGCTGAAGAAAGTTCTTCTCGTTGCAAGTTCACTTGTTGCCGGAATTGCCGTTGCGATTGCAGGTGCGATAGGTTTCATAGGGCTTATTACCCCTCACGTAATGCGCCTTATTGTCGGGCCTGATCACCGGGTGCTCATACCTTCATCACTGTTTGCCGGAGGATTATTCCTGCTGTGGGCTGACAATATGACAAGAACATTTTTCAATGAAATGCCGGTTGGAGTAATAACTGCATTTGTAGGAGCTCCATTCTTTCTGCTCCTGCTCAGAAGGAGGATGAGAGCATGATTATTGTGGATGAGATTTCTTCGGGGTACGGCGGCGGGGACATTATCCGTGGCATCTCGTTTTCACCCGGAGACGGGGAATTTGTTGGAATAATAGGACCAAATGGTTCAGGGAAGAGCACACTTTTAAAGTCGATTGCAGGGATTTTAAACCTCTCAAAAGGGATTGTGAAGATTGAAGATCTTGATGTCTCTAAAATATCACCAAAAGAGATAGCTAAAACACTTGGTGTTGTTCCGCAGGAGACTGCAATATCCTTTGACTATTCAGTCTTTGATATTGTGATGATGGGACGCCATGCCTATATTGGCAGATTCAGCCACGAATCTGTCACTGATGTTGAAATTGTGAATCAGGCAATAGATAAATGTAATCTCAGACATCTTGCAGAGAGATCAGTTAACGAAATAAGCGGAGGTGAAAGGCAGAGGGTGATTATAGCAAGGGCACTTGCGCAGCAGCCAAAAGTCCTTCTGCTTGATGAGGCAACGTCACACCTTGATATTAACCATCAGATGGAGATCCTGAATTTAATAAAGGATCTTTCGGGGGTGACAAAGATAGGTGTATTTCATGACTTAAACCTGGCAGCCCAGTACTGTGACAGGCTGATTCTTTTAAATGGCGGAGAGGTCTGTTCATCCGGCCTGCCTAATGAGGTTATAACACAGAAGAACCTCTCGGAGTTTTATGGCATCAATGCAGTTGTTTCCGTAAATCCTGTCACAAAAAAACCCAGAATTGTTTCTCTCATTGAATCCGGAGGTAAAACCGGGCAAAAACTCAAAATACATATCATATCCGGTGGTGGTTCGGGCTGTGAGATAATGTATGCCCTTTATGAATGTGGACATGAACTGACTGCCGGGATTCTCTCAATTGATGACTCGGATTATTCTGCGGCCAAATCAGTCGGGATTGAAGTACTGTCGGTTATGCCTTTCTCCTCTCCTGATGGTGCAATGCTGGCTAAGCTGTCCGAAGTTATTTCACAGTCCGATGCAGTTGTAATTGCCGGTATGTGTGTTGGTGACGGAAATATTGTGAATATTGAAGTTCTGTCGAAAAATCATGATATACCTGTATACGTTATCGGTGATTTTTCAGATTTCACTTCCGATGGAAAACTGACTGACAGCCTTTTGAAGATAAAAAAACGAATAAATTATGAAAGTGATCTCTCAGGACTGTCCTCAAAAATTTCCGGCAGATAAATTAAACTTATTTTAGTTATCTAAAATAAGCGAGAATTATTTATTCCCTGGATTCCAATACTATAAAATTAATTCTGGAGTTAATTTTATGATATTGAGTATGGACACACGGATATATTATTTAGCAATAACATTTTTTTTAGTTATTACACTATTATCCGGAACAGTTTCAGCATCAGGCGCTGATGACCTGAATTCTTCTCTTTGTGGACAGGATATTGAAGAGTTTAGTGTCTGTCTGAAAAATTCCACCGGAAATATCTCCGGTGTTTTAGATGAAGAGGTGAAATCTTCTGAAAATTTACAGAATTCATATTCTGTTAATCAGGATGATTTTTTAATAGATCAGGTTATCCAACCGGTTCCACAGGATGATAACGTTTATACGTTTTTTGATAAGGAAATTCTAACATTTGACGGCAAGGGGCCTGCAAATTCAAATATTCTCTGGAATACAACACCTCTCTTTGGAGACATCGAAACTCCGCCTGTAATTGCAGATGGCAGAATTTTCTTCTCCACCTGGTGGACGACAGATAAGATGGATGATTATTACATCTACTGCTATAATCTGAGTGATGGAAAATATCTCTGGAAGAATACACTTGCCAATGGAGTTGGTTCATATCTGGCAACTGCGGCAACAGGCGGTGGCAAGGTCTTTGTCAGGGGCATGAACGGTGTGCTTTATGCCGTTGATCTGGATACAGGGGCAACCGAATGGACAAAAACGCTTGATAACTCGCCTCTGTGGTGGAGTCAGACTACGTCATCTCCCATAGTATCCGGAGATTATCTCCTGGCAGTCTCGCAGACAACAGGGGTATTGAGGAAGTTTGACTTTGACGGCAATGAGGTTAAAACTTACAACGGTGGAGGCACACTGGAATACAGGAGTTCTCCTGTTGTATCTGGTAGTGATGTTTATTTCTCCGCCGGAGATTCAATGAAGCTATTCTCTTTAAATTATGAGACATTTGAGGAGAACTGGAATTTTATTTCCTCTGAAAAAATACTGTCATCACCTGTTATTGATACTGATGCTGTTTATTTTACCACTTCATCGTACCTTTATGCAGTGAATAAGAGTTCGGGTCAGGAACTCTGGAAAGTTGGAATTAGTTCACCGAGCGGCGCAGGCACTCCGGCATTTATGGACGGTTATTTTTATGTCGGTGAGAAGGACGGGCTGTATAAATACAGTGCAGCAGATGGATCTGAAGTATGGCATTATTTATCTGCCAGTGTTGCAGCATCCCCGGCAGCTGCAGAAAATGGTGTATATTTTGCAACCAATGAAAAAGCCGGTAAGGTAATCTGTGTAAGTCCTGATGACGGGAATTTGATCTGGGAGTATGCACAGCCTGCACCCCCGGGTGGTTACTTTGCGGCATTCTGGGGTTCATCTCCGGTAATAAATGATGAGAATCTCTATATTGGTAGTGCATATTATGATACCCTTTACTGCTTTGGCAAAGCTGACTTTAGCTGGAAAGGTGCAGTTACACTTGAGGAAGGGCCGGATTTTAAATATTCACCTACAAATAATCCTTCAGCAGAGTATGAAGTAAATGCAACGTCTGATCTTGCAGCACTGAAAAAAGCATCAGAGACTGGCGGATTTGAATATTATACAGATGATTCATCATATTTTCTGCATAAGACTTTTGAGCTGACCGGAATTGAAGGGGTAAGCCGGGCAGATGACTTTTCGTACTGTTGGTCAGAATACATCAATGGTGAGAGAAAAACAGAAGGTCCTGGAAATAATATTTTAAATGAAGGTGATCTTCTCCAGTTTGTATATGGACATTGTGATTCCGGAAAAGACATTTATCCGACTCCGGAAAAATCTGATAATTCAGTTAATATTACAGTTTCTCTTCTTAAGAAGCAGAACAAAGGGCCTGTAAACTCCAACATCCGCTGGAATACAACTCCTCTTTCCGGTGATGCTGATACTCCACCTGTAATTGCAGATGGCAAAGTCTTCTTCTCCACCTGGTGGACGACAAACCAAATGGATGATTATTATCTCTACTGCTGCAACCAGAGTGACGGGTCATACCTCTGGAAGAACACACTTGCCAGTGGGGTTGGTTCTTACCTTGCATCTGCTGCGACAGGTGGTGATAAGGTCTTTGTCAGGGGCATTAACGGTGTATTGTACGCCGTTGATATGGATTCCGGAAAAACCAACTGGACAAAAACCCTTGATAATTCACCCCTTTGGTGGAGTCAGGCAACTTCCTCTCCTGTAGTTTCAGGGGATTATATTCTTGCAGTTTCTCAGACTACAGGAATACTGAGGAAATTCGACTTCGAGGGTAATGAGGTTAAGACATACAACGGCGGAGGTACACTGGAATACCGGAGTTCTCCTGTTGTGTCCGGTGGAAATGTCTATTTTGCCGCTGGAGATTCAATGAAGTTATTCTCTTTAAAATATGAGACTTTTGAGGAAAACTGGAATTTTGTATCATCTGAAAAGATACTCTCATCGCCTGTTATGGGTACTGATGCTGTTTATTTCACGACTTCATCGTACCTTTATGCTGTGAATAAGAGCTCGGGTAAGGAACTCTGGAAAACTGGCATAATTTCGCCAAGCGGTGCGGGCACTCCTGCATTTATGGACAGTTTTCTCTATGTCGGAGAGAAGGATGGTCTGCATAAATACAGTGTAGCAGATGGAACTGAAGTATGGCATTATTCATCTGCCAGTATTGCAGCATCCCCGGCAGTTGCAGAAAACGGTGTATATTTTGCTACTAATGAGAAAGCCGGCATGTTAATATGTGTAAATCCTGCTGAAGGTACTTTGATCTGGGAGTATGCACAGCCTGAACCCGCCAGTGGTTACTTCGCAGCATTCTGGGGTTCATCTCCGATAATTGATGATGAGAAACTCTATATCGGCGGTGCATATTATGACACATTATACTGTTTCGGCCCGGAAATGCCGCTTGGAGAACCTCATCTTTATGCCTCTCCAAAAGGTGGAAAGGCACCCCTTAATGTAAGTTTTTCTGCAACCGGGTGTGAAAATGCAAAGAAATTTGTCCTGGACTTCGGTGACGGTTCAGGAAAGCATATCTCCGGCAGTCTGTCAGGCGTAGCTCTGTCACATATATATACAAATGTCGGTGAATATAGTGCAAAACTTACAGTTTATAACAATGATGAAACCGAATCACGCTCTGGCGGCGATGTTAAGATAAGTGTAATTACTTCTCCTGTGAATGAAACAGCCGAATCTTCCATTTCAGCCGTTGTTCCGGGTGTGAACATTTCAGGTTCACATTCAGGTAGACAGGATGTCCGCATAAATCTTTCCGGCTGGCATGAGTCAGGCGGAGTTGCAGGGTATGCAAAGCCTGACGGGACAAAAGTGATGATTCAGACCGGAAATTATACCAAATCGGCCGGTGTACTTTCAGGTGAAGTCACTTCTGTTACAATCACATCTCCGGAGATAAACGGGACTGAAATAAGTCCGGATGTGGGGAATGCCTCAGTAAATTTTAATTTTACAATGGGCAGCTACCAGGAGAATGCCACAGTTGAGACCACCCTCTCTCCGGATGTAATGGACGATGCCAGAAATGCTTTCTCCGTTGCATGCACAAATTCCAGCCTTGTATGTGACAGTATTGCATATACTGTCTATTTCACAAAATCAGGATTTACCAATGAATCTGCGGTTTTGGGAGTGAATCTCACATTTACAGTTAAAAACACATGGATTGACAGTCAGGGCGGGATTTCAGATGTCAGGATAATAAGGTGGAAGGATGACGGAGGGAGTGAGGTTCTGTTACCATCTTCATATGAAACTTTGGGGAATTATACCCGGCTATATGTTCATTCAGATGGATTTTCAGTTTATGCGTTGATTCTGGCACACAGCAGTGCACCTTCGCCAACTCCGAACCCGGGAGGGGGTGGCAGTGGAGGCGGAAGTTCACTGACCTATACTCCTGTGACACTTTCATCCGGTACATTTGAAGTAACTGCTGTTAACAGCGGGAAAGTCTACAATGTTGATCTCTGTACTGCCCTTGGTATTCTTTATACAAACGGAATTTCATTTGTTGTGGATGACGGGTGGTATTCCGAGTACGGAACACTCTTTGTAAAATCGGTTAGGGGTAAGGATAATGTGGGAAGTGCCGGCTGGATGTACCAGGTAAACGGGAATACAGGCAGTGTTGGTGCCAATGTATTTAATCTGAACAACGGCGACGAGGTATTGTGGTATTACAGCGAGAGCATGGAGTCCGTGCCTGAAGAATCGGCAGATAAGATTGCACTTAAGGCCAGTATCTCTTCCTCAGTTTCAGGCAGTTCCGGTTCTTTCGGAGGAAGTAGCACAGCCACCACTACATCGGGCGGGAATGCTTCAGCAGTAACCGGTTTTGTTGATGTGGTAATCAGACTGCCTGAGGATTCATCCTTAACCCTTGAAGGGGGCAGGATGTACTTCTCAATAGATATTACATCTGCAAAATCCTCCGGTGAGGATATTATACAGGATAAAAATACACTCATTATTACACGGGGTGATTTGACTCTTAAAATCAGGTTTAAGGATTATAATGTTCGTGATGGTGTGACTTCCGGTGAGATAGAATCCATATTAATGTCCACTGCTCCAGTAGTTAAAGATTCCATTTCCGGAGCAAAAGCCTGCCTCGATATGGAGATGAACAGCATACCTGTTGATGGTCAGCTTATCCTGTCAATACCTGATGAGGTAGATTCTGAGATGATTAACCAGCTGCTGAAAAACTCCGGCACAGGAAAAGTCATTGGAAATGCTGTATATGGACTTGATACTGAAAATGAGAACATTGAAAACGGTGTGGATATTGCATCCGCAACTGTGTATATGACAGTATCTGAGGAACTTCTGGGCAGTAAAGGCAGCATTTCTGAATTCAGAATAATTCATATACTGGATAATGGCAGCATCGAGATAATTACACCTGAAATTCTCAATGATGATGGGGCAGGCATGGTGACATTTAAGGGTACATCCGATAAGGGCGTATCTTCATTTGTTCTTGCAACGCTTTCATCAGAGAGTAAATCCTCTGTCTCTTTGGGAACAGAGGAAGACAATTCAGCCGGAGAAGAACAGAATTCCGAAAAATCCGGTTCATCTGTAATGCCATTATTTGCCCTAATGGCTATCCTTTCTGCTGTAATAGTCCTTAAATTTAAGAGGAGATAAGAGAATGAGAAAAAAACTGATATCTATTTTTTTAACCGTACTTTTACTAGTACTGGTCTGTCCGGCAGACAGTTACCCGCTGGGTCTGTCTGATCAGGAGATTACAGGATCGATAGATTACCTAAAGTCATGCCAGAAATCTGATGGCGGCTTTGGTGAATCTGATCGTGATTCAAACCCTGGAACTTCAACATGGGTAATGCTGGCTCTTGCCGCTGCCGGTGAGGATCTCTCAGTATGCAGTTCAGGTGGTGCTTCAGCTATGGATTACCTGAAATCACTTGCACCTGAGACTGTTGCGCTGGATGGTACATCAGAGACATCAAAGATGATTCTGACTCTGATTGCTGCCGGTGAAGATCCACGCAGTTTTGAAGGAACGGATTTTGTGTCTCTCCTGAAGAGTAAAGAGAAAGATTCCGGGCAGTATGGTGACCATATCTACACAACTAACTGGGCTGTTATGGCACTTTCGGCTGCTGGTGAGGATGTTTCAAAGTCAGTAAAGTGGCTTGAATCTCAGCAGAACGATGACGGTGGTTTTGGCTGGACAATTGATGCTGAAAGCGACAATGATGATACATCTTCTGCTGTTATGGCTTTATGCTCGGCAGGAAGAACTTCATCATCACCGTCAGTAAAATCCGCAGTTGCATTTTTCAGGAACAGTCAGGGTGATGACGGTGGTTTTAATTACGGCGGTTCGAGTTCATCCAACACTGCATCTGATTCATGGGTTATCCAGGCACTTGTTGCTGCCGGTGAAGATCCAACCAGTTTTGTAAAGAACGGCAAATCTCCGGTGGACAACCTCCTGACATACAGAACAGATAACGGTTATTTCATGTGGACCTCACTTCTGACCGATAATCCATGCAGAATGACATCAGGCGCAGTTCCTGCACTTCTTGGTCTTCCTTATCCGATAAAACCTGATGATTACCTTTCGGTCGCAAAAACAACAACAGACAGTCATTCGGGCAGTAAATCAGCGGTTTCTTCAGATTCCGGCTCTGCATCCGGTTCAGGATCTGTTGCATATCCGGAGGACAGTGACAGGGTAGTAACTGTAGTTGATGACTTTGGAAAGGAAATTGAAATTAAAGGTTATCCGCAGAGAATAATCTCCCTTGCACCGGCAAACACTGAAATTCTGTATGCACTTGGTCTTGGAGATAAAGTTGTCGGGGTCACTGACTACTGTAATTATCCGGCAGAGGCAGAAAAAGTCGAAAAAGTCGGTGGATACTCCACTCCGAATATTGAAAAAATAGTGGCTGCAAAACCTGATCTTATCGTTGCATCATTCGGAAATACTGAGGAGGTTGCAAATAAACTAAGGGATATGGGTTTTGTTGTTATATCAACAAATCCAACTGACATTTCAGATGTCTTAAATGATATTACCATTATCGGAGAGGCAACCGGAACTGAATCAAAAGCCAAAGAGATTGTAACTGATATGGAAAACCGCATTAATTCCATAAGGACAAAGGCTGCCGGAGCAGATGAGCATCCGACAGTTGCACATATGGTCTGGTATGATCCTGTCTGGGTAAGCGGAAGCGACACTTTCCAGAATGAGATGTTTGAGATAATCAGTGCAAAGAATGCATTCCCCGAAGTGAAAGGTTGGGGTACTGTAAGTCTTGAAGAATTTGTAGTCACAAATCCGGATGTGATTGTCGTAAGTTCAGGTACCGGCATGGGTGAAGAAGGAAGGGATGTAATCTATAATTATCTCATGGAAGAATCACGATTCAAAAATATGAATGCGGTGAAGAATAACCGTGTCTATGTTGTTGATGCAGATATTATTGACCGGGGCGGGCCAAGAATTGTTGAAGGACTTGAGGAGGTTGCAGCTGATGTTTATCCTGATCTCTTCACATATGCCACCAATTATGAAAATAATTCCTCTGAATCAGCCCCTCTTGGTTTATCAGTTGTGATGTCATTAATTGCAGGTCTGTCCATTGTTTTCCTGCAGAGAAGGGAGAAAGCCTGATGGAAAACTATTCCGTTCTTTTTTTATCTATATTTTTTATACTGACAATTCCTTCTTTTGCTGCTGCCGGAAATAATGCTGTCAGTGCTGATGAAATATCCTTTGAAAAACTCTGGGAAGTCAGTACTGTCCCCGGCACAGCAGAAATTTCCATATCCGGAGATGGTGGTACAGTCACAGGCGGAGGCAAAGGCGGTTTTTTCTGCTGTGACAATAAAGGCAGCATATTATGGACAAAAGAACTTGGACTCTCAGATAATGCCGCTGTCTCAGATGATGGCAGAAAAATACTCTCCGGTGGTGTTTCACTTAATTTCTTTGACCATGACGGCAGTTCATTATTCAGGAAAAATTATGGCTATGTCATAAGATCTGTTGCAATATCTCATGATGGTAATATTCTCTATTTTGCAACAGATAATCAGGATATTAATATTTATAATACAACAGATGAAACAGAGGTTAGTTTTGATGCAGGATATGACCTTGATTCAGTAGCTGTATCAGAAGATGGCAGTTATATTGCAGGTGGATCCTCAATTGGGGATCTGATATTCGTGGATGATGGGGGCAATATCATCTGGACGAGAAAATCTCATTCAGGGAAGCCTGTAATTGACCTTGATCTCTCTTCAAAGGGTGATTTTATTTTTTATACTGTTGATGACACCTTAAACGCCCTGTCACGTACCGGGAATATCCGCTGGGAAAAGTTAATTGCGGGTGCAAAAGGAGTTGCAATATCTTCCGATGCCTCTTACACAGCGGTTGCACATAATAATCAGATCTCTGTATTTAACCGGAATGGTGATCTGCTTACAGATATTGCAGGCGTTAATGGTGTAAAGGATCTCTCTTTTTCTGATGACGGCGAATATCTTGCATTCTGCACAGATGATACTTCCGGATTATTTCAGATGATAACCGAAGGTTCATCCGGTGGTATGGGTAATGATTTCAGTTCAGATGGTTCTGAACCCTCAGACAATCTTTCTGAAGATAAGTATAAATCTGGTTTACCGGATGGAATTAATAGCAATGAAGTGACAGATAATACCAGGCAGTCGGGGAATCCTGTAACTGCTCTGGCAGGAGTAATTTTATTATTGCTTATTATCGGTTACATCTCCGGTAGAAGAAATTAGATCCGTATATTTAAATATATTTTTTTATCCGGAT
>Ga0272443_10004724_pt1 | contig 14572 bp, 14 predicted proteins | sample SSMAcet12_FD_193581 | JGI IMG/M metagenome (GOLD analysis project Ga0272443, IMG submission 193581) | Marine sediment archaeal communities from Little Sippewissett salt marsh, Falmouth, MA, United States - SSM-Acet-12 | ecosystem: Environmental > Aquatic > Marine > Wetlands > Sediment ...
TGTGCTATCTATAGAAACAACATCTAGTGATGTTATATTGTGCTCATACGCAGTATTCTTTATCGCGTTGAAAATACGTTCCCAAGTACCATCTTCCGACCACCTTTTTAACCGTCTCCATGCTGTGACATATGATCCATAGCACTGGGGCATATCACGCCAATTACACCCAGTGAATAAAACATAGAGGACACCGTTAATGGTTTTACGATCGTCAGCCCTCTTTCTGCCCACGATTGGTTGGGGTGGTAGGTAGTCCTTTATGTACTCCCACTGACTATCTGTGAGTTCTTGGAATGCCATGATAAACCAGTTAAATAAGGGCCAAGGTAGTATAAATAGTTTTGAAACCAGCTCATGTATAGTGCTTAACAATACCTTTGATCCAAATCTCTAACTCGTAAGAGTTTGGGACTTGGCCTAATCGTGTCGTTAAGCGCTATTCTGGCGAGATTCAATTGGTATCATCTAATTGGTTCTTGACTATAAAAACGCCTTCATTTGGCCATTGCGGGCATGTTCATGTTTTACGAACATCTTCAGATCGGAACATATACGTCAATAGGCGTCATATAGTGTTCAATCCCACATTCCGCAGTAACGCCCAAAAAGACTCAATAATCTTCTTTTTGTGAGATCTTTTGATATATAATGCCCAACTTTTAACCTTATTGTGACTAAAGTTTGTACTTTAAGGTCTAAATGCGGAATGTGGGTTCAATGATAATTTCTGGACAAATGTCGAACGTTCATGAGTTCTATATTTGGCCTATTCGTGTTGTTAAGCACTATTCTGGCGAGATCCAATTGGCATCATCTAATCGGTTCTTGACTATAAATCGAGTACCTCCCAACCGTTGTGTGAAGAAGCCCGATGATTAACACAAATATTTTCACTTAATCAATTAATTCTTGTTAGATATTGTAGATTTGCGGAGACAAGGCATTGAGTCGAAAGAAACTGCAGAACATCCTTGACAGATCGCGAATATTGTGGTATTTTCGGGTGGAATTGCGCACATTGAGATTGAATTGAGGCCAGGATATGGAAAAGGATATATGCAATGTCAATACACACTAAACAGCCGAAATTTCGGTCTGTAATTTTAATAGGAGGGGACTAATATAGCGGAAGAAACAAGGCCACCAAAGGATATAATGCATCTAGGTCCATTGGACGTAAGGGACACCACGTCCAACCCTGCACCACTCGGTCTGATGGGCTTCGGTATGACTACCGTGCTCCTGAACATGCACAACGCGGGCTGGTTCGCACTCGGCTCCATGATATTGGCTATGGGAATTTTCTACGGTGGGTTGGCCCAGGTAATCGCCGGAATAATGGAATGGAAGAAGGGAAACACCTTCGGAACCACGGCATTCACCTCTTACGGGCTTTTCTGGCTCAGCCTGGTATTCTTGCTCTTTATTCCTAAATATGGATGGTGGGAAGGACCTTCCACTCAAGCTCTGATCGCCTACTTCTTCATGTGGGGCCTGTTTACCTTCTTCATGTTCATAGGCACTCTGAAGATCAACAGGATCTTGCAGATCGTGTTCCTCACTTTGACCATCCTCTTCTGGCTCTTGGCCCTGAGGGATTACACTGCCCTGGCAACGGGTGTGGCCAATCCCACGATTGCGGCAATTACCGGTTACGAGGGCATCTTCTGTGGGTTCACGGCCATATATGCCGCAATGGCGCAGGTGTGGAACGAGGTTTACGGCAGGACTGTGCTGCCTGTGGGCCCTGTCAAGTGAGTGATTTAGCGGATGAAACGGACCGGACAGAATCTGCTGGTCGACATCCTATCCTTTTTTTTGTTCCTCATCTCCACGATGTCTGGCCTGGTGCTGTTTCAGGTCTTACCTCAAGGTTACGGCGACAGAGGCGGCCGAAACGCTTTGACCGATCCGTACTTCTTGGGGTTGACACGCCATGACTGGTTGAACGCGCACAACATATCAAGCATCATATTTGTCGCCCTCGTCATCCTTCACATCGCCCTTCACTGGCGCTGGATCAAAAATCTGCCCCACAAATTCAGACGGTGAACTCACTGGTTCAAGGCCGAAAGGTTCAACAAAAAGGGGGCAAGATACTGCCGGACCCAGCGCCATCAGAGCGTTCTGGCAATTTGGACAAAGAACTTTATACATTGCAACCCATTGTACAATCTGGTGTATAGATCATGATGCATAAGGGTGACAGAACTAAAGGTGGGGATATGCCCAACGATCTGATCGAGAAGGTCGACGGATTGATGGACCAGTTCGTGGATATCGTTGATGAGGTCGTAACGGAGCGCAAACTTCAGCGTGGCGTCGTAAGAAGCCAACATCCATGCAGCATTGTAGTAATCCTGGAGAGTACCGCCTTGTATATAGTGGGTCAGCACCATGCAGGTGTTCTCTCCACAATGTACACTTATCATCCCGATAAGCAGATCTCCCAGCAAAAGGCCATGAGCAGCGCCAGGTGGGAATTCGGATTCGAGGACCCCTTCCTGGCGATGTTCCCCAAAGATATGTTGGACCGAACTGAAACAGAAAGACGCGACATTTTGAGGTTGATAGCTGTTAACTTCGTCGAGTCTGAGGTCCAAAGAGCTTTGAATCTGATGAGCATGATGCAGATAAAGCCTCTTTTCGGTCATGCGTCTTATATGGCAGATGAGAAAAGGGCCTGTGTCTTAACACCACTCACCGAGTCCGGCGATCAGATCTATGAAGAAGCAATCAGGCCTGTATTGGAAAGTGGCGGCCTATCAGTTTATCGGGCCGAGGATTTCGGAGATGATGAGAACAGGCTCAAAAATATATGGCATGAAATCGGCAGAGCCAGAGTCTTGGTGGCAGACCTGACCAAGGGTGACTCAAAAGTCATGTATGAACTGGGCATTGCTCACACGATAGGCAAGGAGGCGGTTCTGCTCTGCAAGCGCGGCGAGTGCCCCAAGTTCCCAGAAGAATTGATAAAAGCCAAATTGATCGAGTACGACGAGGGCGAAGAAGGCATGGCGAAACTGAGGTTTGACATGGCCAAAATCTTCCAAGAAATGTTCAGTTCAATATTCAGCTGATAAACGAAAGATAGGGGGCGTTAGAAGATGGCATCCCACTTAGCCCTATACCGATGACTGTAGGAATGGCCAGATAGTGGTCATAAGAGACTCGGCAAGAGCCTGCCTATACCAGTTAGCATATACCAGTTAGAAATGCCACAGACACCACCACGTGGGCAACCGGGAAGGGAAAAATGTGTTTTCAGTCCCTTCTGTAGTTAGAGTGGCGATGCAGATCTCAATGGGGCCAAAAATATAGCAGATGTTGGGGCTGTTAGTAACTATTTCTGTCACACAGAAAAGAGTTCCAGATCGAAAATCTGGAACTACAGCCCAAGAGGTAGGTCTATAGTCGAGAACCAATTTAGGTGAGACGAATTGGTTTTCGTTAGAATAGTGCTTAACGGTACGAATAGGCCAAAATATCGAACTTGTGAGGGGTTGACAATTGTCCAAAAAGTATTGTTAAACATGATATTCTACACGACCAAGGCGGAAGGAAACCCAGGGTCGCTAGAAAGCCAGCCCCCTTTAAGGGATGGGAAACTTGCTGATCGCCAATATTGGAAAACGTTCAGAAAACTGAACACACGTGATTGCAGTCGATTTTGTGGATTACGGAGAGATTAGTGATGTTTAAGCTCGGAGAATATGACGAGATCGAGGCGGAAGAGATTGCAGAGTACCTGAGAGATGCAGGGATCAGGGTCGAAGTAAGGCAGTCCCTCTTTGCTGAAAGGGATGATCTGACATTCATGGAGGGTGCGTTCAGCGAGGTTAGGGATAAATTGCCGGATTGTGAAACTTACGATAAGTACCTGGAGACAATGAAAAATGTGCTTGCCGAAGACCCATCTTCCGAAAGGGAGTTTCGAGATCGCTTTCTTTCTGTGCTGGACCCTGATTGGGACGATAAAAGAGATCAATTAATCGAGATTTTTGAGGACGAATCCCCTATCTCCGACAACGAAGCTGAAGACCTAAAAAAACAGCCGGAAGAAGATAAATTGCGCTGGTTGAGCGTGATATTCGACGTTGTCAAAGCCTTAGGATTCGCAGAATCCATCCTCGAGCTCAACGAGATTGATTTTGAGAACTGCAAAAAAAGTCTTCCCGAAGATCCCCTTGTCTACATCCCACTGGACCCAGAGGGATTCGACCTTGAAGAGGGCGATTTCGAGAATTCTCAAATAAATACGGCAATATCAATCGAGTTCGACAAGATCTGCGATGTCTATCTAGACGAGATGAGCTCGCCTTTAATCGACGAAGTCGACGATGGATTTGCGGAAGATTATTTTGACGAACTTTTGAAGATCAAAGCCCTTGGCAGCATGATCGAAGAGCTTTACGAGCCACCTGGATCTTCGAGAAAGATTTCTTTTGACGAATTCAAGGACATGTGCAATATCGAGATAGGGGATGGTAAATTCACCATGAGGATTGACGGAACGTTTGTTGCAGAGGATCTTGCCAAGGTGCTGGAAAAGAGAGGGATACTGAGGACCAAGGGGAATATGGTCAAGTGGAAGAAGATTTAAGGTCGCATTTAGGAGAAGCTCAGGGCTAGTCCCCGCCAACTCATTGGCGGGAGGCAGCCCGCACCTGCCAATATGTTCACATACACGTGGTGACCATGCGTGTAATCTAAGGCAACCAAAAAGGGCATTGGGTACTCCCAAGGGGTTGCGTCTGTAACTTAAATTACCACACCACAAGGTCAACAAAATATCGGAAAGTATTGGCGAACAAGGTAGATGGTAACTTATATGCGAGGATTTCGAAAAACCTAGACACAATCAAAAGGTAGATCGAAAACACGGATTTATCGGATGCAATATTTATGTGCGACCATATATAATTCCCAAGTTATGCTCAATGTTCTTAAACTTTTCCAACATGTTAACGCCCGTGTCGCTTATTTTATATAACCTTCCATCATGGCGAACCTCTATCAAACCTTTCTCGATTAGAAAACTCAAATACGGATTAACCGTTCTGAAATTCAGATTGGCTTGATATACAATCCTCGTTTTGTTTACACCATCCGTACAGTCACATGTGCGGAGGATGGCCGCCATAATCTGCATTTTATCCCGCCTCATCTCTGATCGCCTTCAATACATTTGTATGTTTGTAAAGCCAGCAAATTGTGATATTCGAAATTTTCAATAAGATTTGCTGACACAAGTCCTCTATTAATGTGCCCAAATCTTATAAATCTACCCTAAGTCAAGATCAGTAGAAGCCATAATTATTTGACACTAGTACCTTAATAGCTAACCTGTTGACACCCTCTACATCAATGGGGGTCGTGTCCGTGAATTTTTCTTCAATAACTGACAATCATGACCTTCAAGAGAGATACAGAAAAAGAGGCATATTTGGCAGAGGACATAGAGCTGGTTTCAAAATGGTGCCACATGCCGTTTTTTTGCTGGTTAAACATCTAAACGGAAGAATCAAGATCCATGGCTCCAAATGGTGCGTAAACTTTGGTTCATGATCGAGGGCCGCATAAATAGTTTTGAAACCAGCTCATATTCAACCCACATCCCGCAGCTGTGTACAAAATATAGTGATAATTCCCCATTTGTACAATTTCTAGCAGTCGGAAGGTCGATTGCCGCCCTTGTTGTACACAAATTTACATTTTAAGGGCAAAGTGCGGAATTCAGCATATCTGCCAATTTTTGCCCAATTAGGTAACTATAGCCAAGAACCGATTAGGCGAAACTGATCGGTTCTCGCCAGAACAGTGCTTAACGATAAGAGTAGACCAAGTCTCAAACACTTACGAGTTAGATATTTGGCTCAAAGGTATCGCTAAGGGTTTGTAAAGAAATAACTTACACAGAGAGGTGTATGGCCGTTATACAAAATCGACATGATACAGATTCAGTATAATAATTACACAACATTCATATGACAAGGTTATTTCTTCACGACCCCCAAGTACTATAGCCTCATATGAAGTTGGTTCTCAATTATAAAATTCTACGATTCGTTTAAATAATTCTGTATTTTTTTAAATTTATCCAACAAAACCTTCCCGTCGTCAGTCGTTTTATACAATGTAGAGGCACCTTGATATATGTTAAGCAAGCCCTTCTCAATCAGTAAAGTTAGGTACGGCTCGGCAGTTTTAAAGTTTAGGTTGGCTTGATATACAAGTTTTGTTTTATTAATCCCGTCCTTACAATTACACGCACCAAGGATGGCAGCCATAATCTGTGTTTTATCTCGCCTAATCTCAATTACCTCCTGCTGTGCAAATTAAATTAGTTTTAGCCGGACTCAGTCACCCATCCAAGTGGACAAATTCCCACCTGTTTAGAAGTACCGCACGTTATAACAAGTAATAAGAACTATACTAACTTATATACATGTCGATCGTATAAACAGTTCAATTTTTGCTGTTTTTTGTGAGAAAGTCTTTGATAGTTTTTTTAGAACTAGATTCCAGTAGACAAGGCATGTGCCATATCCATATAATTTTAAACAAGTACCTAGCGCAGATTAGAATGCTTAGCGATATTTGTCAATAGAATATAAAATTATAAGATATTTAGATATAGATATTCGCATCGCCGAGCACAGTTCTATTGAGAACCAATTAGGTTCGCCGAACTACATAATAAATAAATCGAAACATATTTCAGAGAAATACACAACAATAAAAATAAAAATTCATATATAATTAATAACTCCGCTTCATATATATACAAAGAGATTCAGATGATAGGCATGAAGGCCGCCACCAAGTGGCAAAGGAATGAGAAGGTTTTTGCCTTGGCCGTATTTCTGGCAACTGCACCATCGGGACCGGGATGAGTTTCCGCAGAAACATGTGACTGTACCATAATAGGATGAAGCAAACGTTTGAGCAAAGTGGTAAAGATGAAGCACAAGATAAACATCGGCATAAGCCCCTGGCACCAATTCGATATCAACCTTAAGAAGGTGTGCGTCAAGGATATTGCCATCAGATGCGTATTCGCCATCGTTATTCTCTCCTCAGCAATTGCACTGAATCCAGCTGGTGCTGAAAATTCCGAAGATATTTATCATGCCGCACCAGGCCAACCAATCGGAACAGAGATCTTCTTGAAGGCCGAGTCCGCGATATCCATCACGTTGCCAGACGACATTTTGAATTGGGCCCTCGACCCAAAAGTGGGCACCAACTTGAGAAAAGTTAATATCAGCGTCAAGGCGAACCAGAATTGGAGGGTGATTGTCTGCGACATGAGCCCGCTAACGTGTGGCCATATGACCAAATGTAACACATCTTCAAACGAATACGATCCCCAGGTAAAGCTCGCAAGTCCCATGACCATCTCAGCAGATTTCGGGGAGATCGAACTTCCGTACGGCGGCATAATTGCAGCAGGCTCCGCAACAGAAGAGGAAGGTCGATACGTGGAATTGACCTTCAAGCAACCGGTCTCGTGGTCCGACATACCTCTTGATGACCGTAACGAGTACCGCATCAATATCGCCTTATTCGCGTTCGCGGTCCCAGATATAACACCAAAGGAACGAGAGAGATAAATTCCCGCAAGAAACAAGGGGGTAGTTCCTGTACAATAGGTTGAGGTGACTACTTCCCCGACTAAAGTCGGGGGCATCTAGGCGTTTGCCAAAGACTGTAGCCCCAGTCTCAAAATGTTGATCGCTGCATTCTCATCACGGTCCATTACCAGCCCACATCGTGGACATTCATGAACCCGATCTGAGAGCGATTTTGGAACTTCGATACCACATCCAGAGCACATCTGAGTCGTATACCTGGAATCGACCAGCACCACCGCAGAACCAGCTTCTTCCGCTTTGTTCTGAGTGGTTGTTACCAGCATCCTCCAGGCAGCGTCAGATATGCTTTTTGCCAGACAATGGTTTTGAAGCATGTTTTTGATCTTTAGGTCTTCAAAAGCTATGACATCATACTCGTCTACCAACTTTCTGCTAATCTGGTGAGAACAATTATGTATTTTGTTCCTGATTCTTTCATGGACTCGTTGGACGACTTTAAGTGCTTTCTTCCGTTCGGGCGTCTCTTTCGTTGCTTTGGATAATTTCCTTTGAGGTACGTGTTTAGCCTCCCAAAATGAATAGCTAGATGGTGTTTTTAGCCGGTAAACGCACGTCGATCAACAATTTGTGCCAGATTGGAAACCGATATCATTAGCTGAAGTTGCTTGGAATCAGCTTTCGTAACAGGTCGCACGAGCCATCACAAAATGGGTTTACTGATGTCGATTGAAGGGAGCTAAACACGTACCCTTTGAGCTTTTGCCAAAGCCTTCTCCTCAGATCGGAAGAACCGGGGGTTGTCGATCTTTTCTCCAGTTGACAACGCGGCGAAGCTTGATAGGCCCAGATCCACGCCCACCACAGATCCTTCTTTGAAAGGTACTTCGGGATCTGGCAGCTTAGCAGTTATGCACGCAAACCACTTGCCTGTAGGGTATCGATGGACAGTGCATCTCTTGATCCCACCCTCTATCTCCCTATGGAGCTTGATCTTGACGTCGCCTATTTTGGAGAGATACAACGTTCCAGATTTGATCTTGAAACCAGACTGTGTGTACGTGAAGCTGTCGTATCGTCCAACGCCCTTGAACCTTGGATAACCTGGATCTTCGCCATTCTTGACTCTTCTGAAGAAGTGTTGGAATGCTAGATCCACCCTTTGTTGACAATCTTGGAGCACTTGAGAATGTACGTCCTTTAGTTTTGGATTCTCTTTTTTCCGTATCGGAAGAAGCGCATTCGTCTCATATTTGGTGGCCGATTTTTGTTCTGCTTTCCATGCATCCTTTCGGTACGACAAGGTCCTGTTGTAGACTTGCCTGCAAAGTTCCAAGGTCCCCTCCAGCTTAGTCGTTTGGGACTTCGTGGGGTAGATCCGGAACTTGTAGGCTTTAATCATCTGATACCTCTCAAGCATCCCTTGTACTAAACGATATCTGCCCAAGCCTGATGCAGATTGTTGGTACGCATTCATCCCATGACCAAAGTCACGGGCATTCTGCTGCGGTTATCGTAACTCCTAACAGCATAATATTGTCCCAAAATACGTGAACACAGCAACTGTTTGTCGGTTATATGCTCATCCCCGCAGCAGAGCTGCGGGGTATTCGATAGAAATAAATTTTAGGATAGTGTGCTGAGCAGTTACCCAGAAAGTATCGTTAAGCACTATATCCTTAAAAATCTAAGAGCGATCGTTGATCACCTTTTTTCTTGGACCTGAGGTGTTCGGGCAGCACAATCTCGCCGTACTTTCCGCCACCTCCTGGTTTCACTATTACCTCACCTGATCTGAAGGCTTGGATAGCTTCTAAGATCCCATCTTCACCCTTCAATTCCGAAAGGTCGGTCTCCACTAGCACCTCTATCTCGGTTCTGCCCTTGATCAACTCGTTCCAGCGTTTCTGAACGCCTGCCGTGTAAGGGCTCTTGTGGCCAAGGGTCATGGCTATAATCTCTGCGAGCGGTATCAAATGGAGATAAGGAGGCCTGTGGTCGGGGTGAACAGGCTGTGCAAGGTCTGAGAGCATCTCGATTCTGTCCTTTACGCCCAGCTTTATCCGACCGCCACATTCGCATCGGCCCCGCCTCTCTTTCATCTCCTCTGGGCTGTAGTGCCGATAGCATCTAGTGCATGCGGTCCTGTTGTACTTTCCCTCGTCAGGATAGAATCCCACGTTGAGGGTTGGCCTGCGATTCTCTTGCCTCGATATGGCCTTTTTCAGCTCTTCAAAGCTGAAGTTTCCAAGCTCCATCTGGTTGAACTCCCTTCCAAGCCTGTTGGACCAAGGCGAGTGGGCATCGGAGTTTGTAAGGAAGGTCTTCTCATGAAGCTCTGATATCTTGTCTGCGTAGTCCGAGTCGGCGCTCAATCCAAGCTCGACGTATTGAACGTGGCGTTCCTGATCACCATAGCAATCTCGAAGCGAAGAGTAATGGGCGTACATTCCTGTCCAGGGCGTGAAAGCATGCGCAGGCCCTATTAGACAACCCGCTTCCAAGACTATATCTGCAATCTCAGTTGGGGCGAGGCGCAAAGAAGGCCTTCCGTTTGTGTCCAGTTCTTTGGAGCAGGGTGCAAACTTCGCTCTCAGCTCTTCTGCCTTTGAAATGTCAGGCACCAGTATCAAGTGATGCGCCCGTTTCGAATCTGCGACTTCGGTTGTCAGAACGAAATAAATATCTTCTAAAGAGAAGAAACCACCCTCTTCCTGGAGCCCTTTAATTTCTGCCATCCATTTCGGGTGGAGGCAGTCGCCCGTGGCCACGATCTTCACGCCTTTCTTGGCGGCCTCTCTCGCGATTGTAGATAGGTCCATCCTTTTGGAGGTGGCTTTGGAGTACTTTGAATGGATGTGGAGATCGAGATTAACCCTCATCCCTTCTTCCCACGGGTCGGCAGGATAAACCCTTTATGCTTTTCAGACAACAAGATGGGCAGTGTCGTCTAACCTCAAAGATATCTTGAAGAAATTTTCTCAGGGTGAAGTTTCCCTGGAAGAGGCTGCTCGCAAGATCAACTTAGTCAACTACAGGGCCATCGGTGACATGGCAAAGATAGATCATCACAGGGCTGACAGGATTGGCGTTCCTGAAGCGATATTGGCCGAAGGCAAGCGAGCCGCAGACCTGGTGGAAATTGCGATTGCATTCCTGGAGGAATCAAAAGACGTGATAATCACGCGCGTATCTTCGGATCAGCTCCAGGCTCTGCGTGATATCCACCTTCCTGAGGGCGCGCGCCTGAGGTGGGAAGATGCGGCCAGGATCGTTGTGATCAGTAAGGGCAATTCCCGCCCAAAAAGTGGCAGAGTGGGGATACTCACCGCCGGAACTGCAGACATTCCTGCGGCAGAAGAAGCACGAGTGACTGCTGAGATTATGGGCTGCGAAGTAAAGGCCGAATACGATGTGGGCGTTGCGGGGATTCACAGGCTCTTTCCATCTTTGGAGAGAGTTATGGGCTCGGACGTTCTGGTGGTGGTTGCAGGTCGAGAAGGAACTTTGCCTGCTGTAGTTGCGGGTCTTGTGGACATTCCTGTCGTGGGGTTGCCGGTCTCTACAGGTTATGGTGCTGGTGGCAAAGGCGAGGCGGCTCTCCTTTCCATGCTTCAGTCCTGCTCGGTCATGGCGGTGGTGAACATCGATGCGGGTTTTGTGGCTGGCGCTTTTGCAGCAAAGATCGCAAATCGAGTTGTAAACAATTACAACATATAACTGATGCCATGGTAGATCGTCCGACAGCTACTTATACTATCCCCCGATAAGAATAGAATACGAGCGGGTACTCTCATTTTTTAACTAACCCCCACTCCCCTACCCGCTCACACCTACTTCTCGGGCTTTGGTGAGCAGAATCATTGTGGATCGTCTTCTGATATCCTGCCACAGTACGCGGAATTTGGATAGGTTTTACAGACATGCTCTGCCTCCTGACATCCTAATCATATCGACAATGAACGTAGTCGCAGCCGAGAACCAATTCGATGAGACTAATAGGTTCCTGCCGGAATAGTGCCCGACGGTGCGAACGGGTCAAAATACCGGGCTCATAAGTGTTCGATACCTATCCGAAAGGCGTCGTTAAACGCTAGACATTGATGCGATGTTAGGACTTACGCAGTTGAACAGAAAAACAGTAGCATGAAGCACCAAACTGTCTAAAGCATGATATTCTTGACCGGCACTCATGTGCTTAGTTTTAATTATCAACTGCGTAACACCTAGATGTAATAGGACCGATCATCGTATCAGTGTCTTGCGATTTGGTGATATTCTTCGCCTGAAGCTTCCTTTGGATCTACGTGTATTAGGGCGTTTGAGAGATAGCTCAGACGGTGTAGGAGTTGGTGTTGCACTTTGTCGGCTATTTGGTGCCCTTCCCTCACGGTGAGATCGGAGCTTACAGCTATGTTGATTTCTGTATGGAGTCTGTGACCGAGCCACCTCACTCTGATCTGGGTTACTTCTTCCACACCCTCAGTCTCGCAAGCCGCGTCCATAATGTCGTTCAAGACCTTTGGGTCTGTGCCATCGAGAAGTCTGGTGATGACCGCTTTTCCTGACTGCCAGCCGATTCTCAGAATGGCGATGGTAATCAGGATTCCGATGAGTGGATCTGCCCAGGTGTAGCCGAGCCATATGCCTAAAGCTCCCAGGAGCACCGCCAAACTCGTCAGGCCATCTACCTGGGCGTGGTGACCATCTGCCACCAGAGCTGCACTGTTGATTTCTTTTCCCACCTTCATCCGGAATCTCGCCACCAATTCGTTTCCCGCAAACCCGATCAACGAAGCTGCCACAACTGCCCAGAGGTATTCCACCTCTCTTGGGTGAAGGAACCTATCGATAGATTCGTAACTTGCAACTACGGCGCTGAAGAAGATGGTCAAGACGATAACGACACCAGCCAGATCCTCTGCTCGACCGTAGCCGTAGGTGAACTTTTTGTTTGCTGGCCGTTTGGCAAGGGTGAAGGCGATCCAGAGTGGAATTGCGGTAGATGCGTCCCCGAAGTTGTGGATGGTATCGGCAAATAGGGCCAAGCTTCCCGAATACCAGACTACGAAGATCTGAATCAAGGCGGTGATCATCAGCCCCAGAAAAGACCACTTGACCGCCCAGATGCCCCTCTCTGCGGTGAGAAGGGTAGGATCCGCAGGTCCATGGGCGTGGAAATGGAGGATACTATGAACGTGGTCTTCTTCGTGTGAATTATGCGAGTCGTGGGAATGGTTGTGACTTATCATGTCGGAATCATCTCACCGGGTATTTGGCAATTCTGTTCTGATCCTGCTGAGCACATAAAATGTTCTTCGTTATTCTTCGTTTTTGTCATCTGGAGGGCGAACTCCTCGACAGAAGAATTGCCATCCGTGCCATCAAATGGTGTGCAGACTCTGATCAGTGATCGAAGGTCGCACAAATAGTTTTGAAAACAGCTCGTAGGCTTCGACGGCCTTCCAAATGGCTCGGATAGTCATCAGAGCCGAAAGGCCGCACAGTTCTCTGATGCCGTAATATACGACATTCTGAAGATCGAGTTTGTTAGCTATATGAAGATCAGACGCAGTCTTGGAGATATCGTTACACGCTTCGTTGAAACGTTACGTGGTCTCCAAGAGCATTTGATATTGATCTTCGGATGGGTCAAGCTTGACCATCAGAGTCTGAAGCATCACATTGAGTGCAGTGTTTAATGTATACAAATATGTCGACCAGTAGGCACGGCATTACTCCTATCACCAAAGTAGGCGGATATCCAGCCTGAAAGGTCGTAAATTCTTGGCACTCACTCGGTACCCTGGCAGCCTTTTGATTCTGCCATTGCTCGCATACACTGCTGTTCCAGGTTGCACCGCAAAAGGCCCGAGATGAACATGCCTGCTATCACTGCTTGCTCGTTTGACATCTCTTTTATAGCAGCCTTGAGCTGTTCGACAGCGATCTCCTCGTTTTCGACACAGGGATCAAAGATAATCTTCTTGGTCGTGTCGCCTATTTTCATCATCTCATCGGGTGTGATATTTAGGAAGCTGCAGACGATCTCTAAGACCGTGGACTCCTCATCTGGTTCAAACATGGTTAGACTTGCTTGGTGCCTGATGAAAAGGTTTGGCTTCTCAACCGTCTAACGCCAATCATGAGATAAGTCGCAACGGACCGCAATCTATATACAACAACAATGACAAAACAAGTAGTTTGCTGTGTCTTGTGCAGATGTGTCACGGTATAAGAACCGGCTTAGCTCTCGGTCGGAGATGCTTGCCCTTATGGGCAGAGCATGCGGTCATCTTTCATGACGTGCCGGCAAAAGCCGAAGAGGTGCCTTTATGGAGGCGTTCGGTGTAGTACCAAAAGAGCAGGATCTCAGAAAGATGCACGCCGTAATTGGCGTAGTATGGACCTTGCTCGCATAAACTGGGGGAAACCCCAGACGGGCCAAGACACGGCACAAGATTCACTTTTTAGCTCCATGAAATTGTGAGATAGTATTTTGTCGTTGCGTCAAACTGATGGCGCAAAGATAGACATAACAAGACTCATCTGACTTAACCAACATGCCCATCAGAGAGACAAAATAGGCCAGGACTCACTTCGCACTTCAATGACAAAAGAATGCTTCTGGGGGGAATTTGACAAGAGTTTACGAGCAAATATATGTCGATGCTGTACACCTTGAACAAATCTGAATTTTACAGCAAATTCGGCACGCTGCCGATGAGATGCCAGATGTACGACAGAGTGTTGCCCTCGCTCTTGATTATTTGGGGGACGACATAGTTATCAATCCCTCCGTTAACGCGCTTAAGAATGATTCAGGATGTGAATGCCTGAATTGGAACCATACGTGATCGGTTAAGGTAATGGATGCCTACCCCTTATGGGGGTCCTGCATGACAAAGAGTGCACAAGAAGTAGAACGGCCAAGAGTGATAGAAGGTGAACTTAATCGTCTTTTTTCATTAGAT
>Ga0272443_10004725_pt1 | contig 14572 bp, 13 predicted proteins | sample SSMAcet12_FD_193581 | JGI IMG/M metagenome (GOLD analysis project Ga0272443, IMG submission 193581) | Marine sediment archaeal communities from Little Sippewissett salt marsh, Falmouth, MA, United States - SSM-Acet-12 | ecosystem: Environmental > Aquatic > Marine > Wetlands > Sediment ...
CGCTACATTAATTGACATGAAGCCCCTGTTCCGGAAGATAACAAAAAAAGCATGAAGTATTGATTTAAAATAGATTCTGGAGTATATTATCTAAAAGGGATAAAATATGGAGAGGGAAGTAAAACGGTACAGAATACGGCCCAAAACGTATCTTTGCCTCTACCCGGAAGAAACCATGTCGGAGGGCATAAGCACAGGCGAGGAGACTCTTGAAGAGCTCGTCCTGAAAGCCTCTCCGGGTTTCGGATATTCAATGTATGCCGCTTTAAGGGATTTGCCGGAAGAAGAACTGGGTAAAATTTCCGTCAGCGAAAGAAACGAAAAACTTTTTCAGGGCAGGAGGGAGGCTTCAGGCTACATAAAGGCACACCCGGCTGACAACCTCTTCCTTTACGGGGTAAGGGAAGTAAGAACCCTCGACAGAAGCCTGGTATCCCGCCCCGAATTCCATGGTTCGCCGGACGGGATATCGGAAGAGTTAAAGAGTTTCGAGAGAAAGGCTTGATATAGAAGAAGACCTGCCCGGTTCAGTAAAAAATTTGACATTTCAGGTAGACGGAGGTATAATTATGGAAATGAAGATACAGGGAAGAATGAATCTGCTGGTTGACAGGGAAATCCAGGTCAGGTTTGTCGTTTATGCATTGATATCCCTGGCCGTCGGCTGTATCCTGGTCAGCATAGCCACGTTTTACATGGTATGGACGGACATCGGGGCGAGGATGGTGCGAAGCAATTCAATAAGCCAGATATATTCTTCATCCCTCAGCAGGTTCATGTCAATGAATTTTGCCCTTATCCTGACTCTCGCGGTCCTTACAACACTCGGCATGCTTCTCCTGTCGCACAAGATAGCAGGGCCTGCCTACAGGATAAAGAACATATTGAAACAGCTTCAGGAAGGAAAACACCCCGCATTTACCCTGAGGAAAGGCGACGCCCTGAAATCGGTCGCGGAAGAGCTGGAAAAATTCGCAAACCAGCATAAGGCTATCGGGGAAAGCGCAATAAGGGTCATAGAAACATGGAAAAACACTGAGGTCAAGGATATGAGCCTCAACCTTGCTTTAAAGGAGCTCGAAAACAGAATAATATACCTGTCCATAGAAGAGGATAAAAAGGGGGAGGTTAAAGATGAATGATAAAAAAGGGTTCAGTTTCATAGAGATAATGATATTCTGTTTCATATCGGTTATACTACTGACGTTGATTATGGGCATGTTTTCAAATTCGAGGGAATTTTCCCGCACCATGGGCTGCATAAACAACATGAAGAACATCACCCAGGCTATAGACCAGTACCATGCAGACTGGAAAGAGACCCCGGTATACCTGGCCGCTTTGTACCCGCAATACATTACCAGCAGGCGTGTTTTCAAATGTCCCGCGGACAGAGAAACGGATGACAGCTACAGCAGTTTTTACATAGGCAGGGATATCGCAGAAAAGGATGCCAACAAGATATTCCTCGCCTGCCACAGGCACCAGAAGAAACATAAAACGGTTGCAGCCTACCTTTCCTACGCGGTTGACGTGAGTAAAAGCCAGCCAGTCAGCTGGTCGGGCATTCCCGCCGAGTTCGGCAAGATTTACACCGGAGGCACGCTGACATTTGCCGACGGCACGCAGGTAGAAATCGAGTCGGGAGAGGCAGGTGTTCTTTCTTCATTTACCGGCAACGACGAGAAGATATACAGCGTAATATACGTGCCAGAAGAAACGTCCACCACCCTCGAAATAATACACAACGGGGATTCAAGGTTCGAGGTAATAACCCCCGCCGTTATCGCAGGCGTCGAGGGCACAAGGTTTACGGTGGCTACCGTATGGGACACGTCCAGTGTTTCAAGTTCCACGCAGATACAAGTAGCCGAGGGCATTGTTAATGTCCAGGAACGGGCTTTCGGCAGGGACATAGACATCGGGGGCGAAGGCACCGGAACCCCGCAAAGAATCAAGGTCACTTCAAGGATATGGGACTCCCGGATATGGGACTCCCTGCCTGAATGGCTTAAAAAGATGATACAGGAACATCCGGGCTGGCGCAGGTTTGTTTCAAGAAGGCCTCCGCGGCAGCAACCTCAGATAACAATCTTCTGACAGATAAGGAATGAAAGCCATACTGGCAAAAATAGCCTGGGCTATCCTCGTAGCCTGTGTTGTAATACTTGCTTTCCACAGCGGCTCTTTTGAAAAAGCGGAGATGGTTTTCTATGACTGGCGCCTGGCGAAAACCTTCACGCCTTCCCCCAGAGATGCCCCCATAGCCGCCATAGGCATTACCGGGAATTTTGAATCCGTAATGGGAGAACCTTTTTCCCGAAAATTTTATGCGGAACTGCTGAAAATCCTTGCAAAAGAAAAAGCCCGCGTAGTAGGTTTCGACATCTTCTTCCCCGCCGTCACCGATGCAAAGATAGACAGGGAATTCATAAGCTCCATCAGGAAAACCGCGAAAACCGTTCTCCCCGTCTTCTCCCCCGTGGAACTCGGGGAAAGAGATGGCATCTTTTACAAGACCCCCGAAGTAAGAAGCAGCAGCGTCGAGTTTAACAGCGCGGCGTCATCCCTGGGACATATCAACGTGCTGTCCGACAGCGACCAGGTGGTAAGGAGGGTTCCGGCTTTCATACAGAAGGGCGAAAAGAGATATCCCCAGATATCCCTCGAAATGGCAAGGCTTTACCACGGAAAAGACCGCATAAATTTTGTCATATCCCCGAAAAAACCGGCATCCTTTTCCGGGGCTGTCCCAACCGCAGGCGACGGCACGATATACGTAAGGATGCTGCCGGACGAAGAGATGTCAAAGTATGTATTTGCATTCGAAGACATCCTGTCGGGGAAATACCGCGGGGGCATTTTCAAAGACAGGGCCGTCATCGTGGGGCAGACGGTGGTGGGAGCCAAAAACGCCGACCTCGTCCCCACTCCCATGGGCACTAAATTCGGGGTCTTTTTCCAGGCAGCCTTCCTCCACAACGCCATTACCGGAAACTACATCTACAGGCTGGATAAAAAGACCGTCACCGGCGCCCTCTTGTTATGGGGCATCCTCATGGGACTCGCCCTCTTTTTCCCCGTTGCCTCTCTCAACGCATTTCTACTCCTGGTTTCCGGAGCGGCAATTGCCGCCTTTTCCCTTTACTCCATGAGAAAATACGGGTTATTATTTGACGGAATCCCCTTTTTCGCCCTCTCGTTTTCATGCTACATGTCCTCTGTTTTATATTCGCTCTTCAGCGCCGTGAAAAAATTATTTCAGAAAGAAAATGCCATTAAGGTGCTTAACGACGTGGGAAAAGAGATTACAAGGATTCTGAGCCCTTCCGAAATAACGGATAACGCACAGGGGATTGATTTCTCGAATTTCGAAGGGGAAGCGCTCATAAAGCAGACGCCCGAAATAGCGCTCAAGACAATTTTAAGTTCAGTAGGCATAGAGCGCGGTGCCATTATCCTGGCTTCGTCTTTCAAAAAATACAGGGTGATTGCGGAAGAGGGAAATTTAACTTCGACAAAAGAAATGGGGAAAATCATCAAACGGGCTCTTGAAAGCAAAGAACCCCTGGTAATGAACAGAATCCCTGCTTCAAGCGGCCTGAAGGCTTACAAAATAAGAAATTTAATTGCAATTCCCGTCATACACCATCCTACCCTCAAGGTCCTCGGCCTCTTTATGAACAAACAGGCAGCCCCTTTTTCAAAGAACACCTTTTTTTCAAGGGACGACCTGCCGGTTATAAGCTCTCTCACCCTCCAGTCGTTAATAGCCATACAAAACGCCCAGCTAAACATAACGCTTAAGGATACCCAGCTTGAAAGCATATTCAGGCTTTCCGTGGCCATAGAATACAGGGACAGGGAAACAGGCATGCATATCCACAGGGTAAGCGAGTATGCCGGAATCATAGGTGAAAGAATAGGCTTGCGCAAAAACGAGGTGGAACTCATAAAAAACGCCATGCCTTTGCACGATATAGGCAAGATAGCCATACCGGACAGTGTCCTGTTAAAACCGGGAAAACTTAACAGCGAAGAGAGGGAGGTAGTAAAGAGGCATCCGGTTCTCGGGGCCCAGATACTTGAAGGCTCAAAATCCCTGGTTTTAAAAGTCTCAGAGATAATCGCCCTCTACCACCATGAAAAATACGATGGAACGGGATACCCTTTCGGCTTAAAGGGCAACAGCATCCCCATATACGGCCGGATAGCCGCCATTGCCGATATATTTGACGCGCTCTCGTCAAAAAGGGTCTACAAGGAAGCCATGGGATATGAAACGAGCAGGCAACTCCTTATTAACGAGTCGGGAACAACCTTTGACCCCAGGCTCGTAAAAGCCTTTTTAGAGGATGAAGAAAAAATCAAAAGCATCATGAAAACATACAGGGAAACCGAAGAGGAAAAAGCGCAGGGAGCTCATAATGGATAAGATAAGGGAACCGTCGGTCGCAGGCTATTTTTACCCGGAAACGAAGGAAAAACTTTTGAAAGCAATAGAGAGCTTTATCCCTGTACGGCCTTTAAAAGAAAAACATATTTCCGCTGTCTGCCCCCATGCAGGATACGTTTTTTCGGGAGCCACGGCCGGAAAGGTTTACTCGGAAATAGATATGCCCGGCAGCGTGATACTCCTGGGCCCGAACCACACGGGATACGGAGAACCTTACGCCGTTGAGAGCTCAGACTCATGGGTAACGCCCCTGGGGAAAATAGACATGGACAGGGACCTTTCAGAAAAACTGGTGAAAAGAAGCAGGTATCTCGAACCAGACTGCGTAGCCCACGCAAATGAGCATTCACTGGAAGTACAGGTGCCTTTCATACAGTTTTTAAACCCCGTTTCCAGGATAGTCCCCATAGCCCTGTCAGGGTATGTTGACAATCCCGCATGGGGGGAAATAGGAGAGAGCATTGCGGATATCGTCAGGGAGGAAAAGGGAAAAGACGTGATGATAATTGCCAGCTCCGACATGACACACTACGAATCCGAAGAAACCGCAAGGGAAAACGACAGTTACGCCATAGAAGCCATACTGGCTCTTGACGAAGATTTGCTTATCGAAAGGATAGCGGAAAAAAACATTTCTATGTGCGGGTACGGACCGGTCATAACAGCCATTATAGCGTCGAAAGAACTCGGAGCAAAAGAGGGCCGGCTTATAGATTATACTACAAGCGGCCGGGTAAACAGGGATTATTCACAAGTCGTAGGATACGCGGGAATAACAATAAAATAAAAAAAGGCAGGCAAATCTCCCCTTCTTAGCCGAAGGGAAAAATAAAAGTGCTTATTATATGGATTATCTGGATAGTTGCACTTTCTGCAAATAGTTTTCTCTTTGCCCTGATTACCGGCAAAAATGAAAATCCGGGATACACACTGTTAAGCTCCCTTTTATTTTTCTATGCGCAAATCACGGGAATATTCACCATCGCAGGCTTCCTTAAAATCCTTTACCCTCCGGTTATCTCTCTCCTTGTAATGCTTGTCTGCCTGGCTCTTTTCGTTTTCATGAAAAAGGAAAGCCTTTCGGACCGACTACGCAGAGGATTGGGAATAATATCCTTCCCCCCCATTTACGCGCTGCCTTTCTGTTTCGTTATAGCGGCATATTCCCTGAACATATATTACAGGCTGGCATTGCCGCCTTTAACAACCGACGGCCTCCTTTACCATCTCCCTTTTGCGGCCGAATTCTTTAAAACCGGAAGCATATCGCCGGTTCCCCTGTACTTCACCGATGTTTCAATGACTTACTACCCGCAGGGCGGCAGCATACTTTACCTCTTCACGCTTTACTCGGGGAAAGAATTTCTCTTTAAGCTGACCCAACTGCCCTTTGCCCTCATGGGCGGCGCGGCGTTATACATGCTTGCGAAGGAAAACGGATTCTCGAAAATACTGAGCCTCTCCCTTTTCTGCGTTTTTGTTTCATTCAGGCCGGTAATAAAAGAGGCCTTCCTCTGTTACGTGGACCTTTCAATGGCAGCTTATTTCCTTGCTGCCCTTTACTTTTTTTCCTCAGGCAGAAAAAAAGACCTGCCTGCCGGGTTCGTCGCGGCAGCCCTGCTGGTAACGGTAAAAAACTACGCACTGATATACCTGCTGCCGCTGATACCCTTTTTATTTTTCAGGAAGAAGGGCCTTTTACCTAAAAAAATGGTGGCTTTCAGCATTATTTTTTTCCTCTTTGCAGGATGTTTTACCTACCTTCGAAACTTTTTCATGACCCTGAACCCCTTTTACCCGGCAGACGTTTCTTTCGGGCGCTTTACCCTGTTCCACGGCATCTCCACGTATCAAAAAACGTCTTTTGCAAACGGAGTAAAGCAGGTTGTAAACCTGTTTCTCGACCCCATTTCATCAGCAGACCCGAAAAGATACGCTTCCCTTATACTCTTTGCTTCCCTGCCCGTATCCATGGCGCTGTCCCTTGCTATGAAAGAGAGGAAGGTCTTTCTGATGCTTGCGGCAATCCCCGCTTCAATAATTTTATACATTATCTCAATTCCTCCCACATATTACCAGATAAGGCATCTTTTCCCTGTTTACGGCATGCTTTCACTTTCGCTGGCTTACCCCTTCAGGTACATGAAAAAAATAGAGTTCGTACCTCTTATTTTATGCTTCCTCTTTCTTGCCGAGAACCTTATCCTTTTACATATCATTATTAAATGTTTCCTTCTCGGGGCGCTTTTTTTCGGGTTTTTCTTTTTTCCGTTCAAAAGGGGCGGGCGGCTCATGCCTTTCATCCTTCCTGCAGCCTTTCTCCTCCTTCTCTCCGGGTGGCATTTCATATTGACCTCGGACATGTACGAAAACATTAAATACGATTCATGGAAGATGTTCTACGGAGAAAAAGCTGAATTGTGGGAGTTTGTCCAGAAAAACTCCGGGGATAAAAAAAACATAGCCTACGTTGGAGAATTCCTTCTTTATCCCTTTTACGGGCAGTATTACGAAAACAATGTTTTCTACCAGTCTGTCAACAGCAGGGATACGATGCCCGTCCATAAGTACCGGGTGGAAAAAAGAAGCTTCGGGCCGGAAGAGGCAAGAAGCATATACAGGAAAAATCCTTCATACTCTTTATGGCGTGCCGGATTGAAAGAGAAGGAAACGGACTGGATTATAGTAAAGAAAGATACCCGTTATGTCGAAAAGGAGTGGATAAAGAAGGACCCGGAGGAATTCAGGCCTCTTTTCACCTCGGAATTTGCGGACGTATATGCCTTCGAGGCCGAATGAAGCAAAACCGGCTAAAAACCTGCCGCTTTTCTTATCGCACCGGCCACTTTCCCCGCAAGCATATCATACCCTTCCGGAGTGAAATGCTTCCCGTCCCGGCTTATCATTTTTTCTTTGCCTGAAATAAGAACGTAGTTAAAGAGGTCATTTACTGGCAAACCCGCTTCAAGAGCTATCCTTAAGGAAATGCGGTTATACTCGAAAACATCATGCATGGCGAGAAGCACCTTCTCGTTTTTCTGCAATTCGTCTATAACCGGGGTAGAGGTTGCCCAGATAACAAGGGGGATTTTTTTATCTCCGAGCCACCTGAAAATATACCTGAGATTTTCCCCGTATTTTTCAATGGAGACCTGCGTTCCGGCAAAGAGAAGTTCTTCTCCCTCCTCGCCGGTCCTTCTCAAGATATCATGAAGGCCGCAGTTTATATGGACTATATCGGGTATTTCGTCCGGCACCCACGCTTCAAGGTTTGCAACAACATTTTCACTCGTTCTGCCATTCACACCGGGAAAGGAAACATCGGCTATACCCTTCAATTTCTCCGCTACAAAAGGCTTGTATCCCATCATAATAGAGTCGCCAATCAGAAAAACTTTTTTCATTCCTAATCCTCCATGGTAAGTATTCAACCCATGTAAAGTTTATTTGAAACCTCATTTCCCCCGGCGCCAGGGCTATGGCCGACATGGTATTCCCCTTCCCCGGGGAAGGGGGCATGTCCTTGCCATAGGTATAATGTTAACTAAAAGTATAGCTGAATGTTAAAAACCTGCCCCCACCTGCTTCCTTATTATCCTGACAAGCTCGTCTATCTTAATGGTGTTGGTTTCCCTGTCAATCGTAAGGTTAATACCTCCCCACAACCCGCTTCTTACAAGGTATTGCCTGCCGCTTCTTTCTCCGGCAAGACCTTCTATCGTAAGATACCCTTCCTTTATGGTTGCCCTGCCGGCTATAAGGCTGTAAGCAAAATTGGAACTTCCTATCGCCTTGATTGGACTCCCTCCTCCGAGAGAAGAAATTACCTTAACCGCCCCGAAATTCATTACCTGCTTCACGCCTCTTTCCTTCTTTGACCTGAACGTGATTTCAATGGCAGGACCTTTTTTATCAAGGCGCCCCTTGCCTTCAACGTCCATGATGCCGGAGATATAAACATCTTCGCTGAGACTGGTAACAAAATCAGAAAGGTTGAGGCCTTCTATCTTAAAGTCGAAAGAAAGGGAAGGGTCTTCAAATAAATCATGGGCGGCGTATCTTATGTCTCCCTGCCCTTTATAGGAAAGGAAAACGGCAGAACCCTTTATTTCTTCGTCAAAAGAGCCCTTTATGCCTGAAATTTCAAACCGGTTAAACCTTGCCTTATCTGCGCTGAAAGTGTTAAGCGGAATCTCAACCTCAAGATTTTCAAGATTCAAACCCAGGAAAGAGAGTTCGGGCACGCAAGCCGAAAAGCCCCCTTCAAAATGGAGTTTTTTTTTACCAGGCCAGCCGAAAAATCTCTTGCCGAAGCAGTGCCGCCTTTTATGGCAAGGTTATATTTTTCCCTTAATTCTAAAGGAAGAAGCATCAAGAAATCTTCAAGAACCATATTTTCCGCCTTAAAATCAAGCTTGAATTCTTCTCCTGCCATAATGCCGCTGAAAAAGATGCTGCCCCCTTCAGAACCAGTAAGCTTGCCTTCAAAAATCTCCGCCCTCTCTTTTTGAATGTCGTAGCTGCCTTTCAAAAGGGCATTAAATTTCCTGCCCCCTTCTGCCGCAATATTTCTTATGTCGAGGTCGAAAGTTATATTACCGGGACCTTCGCTTTTGCCCGACATAAAATCTGCTTTTCCAAAAACCTGTCCTGAGAAAGGGAGGCTCAAATCGAAAACTTCCCCGATTTCTTCTATCTCTATTCCTTTAAAATCCGCAGAAGCATTGACGGAATCCCTGCCCCAGTTTTCCAACAATCCCTTGATTTCCAGGCTTCCTATCCCGCCTATTTCTATGCTGGTTCTTTTTACATCGACACTTTTATTTTTGAAATTGCCCGATATGGAACCCTTTATTGAAATGCTTCTCTTTTTTTCCTTCAAAATTATTTCTCCCGGGCCGGAAAAAGCCAGGGCATTCCTGACAAAACGCGGACGCACGCAGAGTTCCCTGATAAACATGGAAACGAATGAATTGCGAACGCTGACCTTCCTGATTAAAACAGAGGGAAACCGCAGGGAGATTGACCCTACGCTGACACTGTCAGAGGAAGCAAGGGATATTTTTTCGATTATGAGCCTTTCTGATATTTTGAGGAACAAAAAAAAAGAGGCCAACAGCAGAAAAGGAAGGAATATCGCAAGAAAACGCTTTTTCCTTTTGTTTTTCATCTTGTCACCCGCAATTCGCTGGGCATTACCTTCTCCTGTTTCTGCCCCGTTTATCGTTGCTCTTTTCCGTACCTGCCACGACGCCGAAAAGTATCCTGCCCGTGGATGTTTGTATAGTGCTGTCCACGACAACTTCTACAATTTTGCCCGTAAGGTGGGCCGCATCCTCGACAACTACCATGGTACCGTCGTCAAGATACCCCACGCCCTGCCCCGATTCTTTTCCTTCCTTTATCATTTTCAGGGAAATAGTCTCCCCGCTCATCAGGCTGGGCTTCATAAGGGTAGCAAGGGTATTGAGGTTAAGCACCTTGATATTCTGTATCTCGGCGATTTTAGAAAGATTGAAATCGTTGGTCAGGATATCGGCCCCGAGGTCGGCGGCAAGCTTGACAAGTTTCGTGTCAACCTCTTCTATGTCAGAATAATCAGCGTCATAAATTTTTACATCTATCTTGTTGTCATGCCTCATCTTGTTTAAAACATCCAGCCCCCTCCTGCCCCTCTGCCTTTTTATATCGCTTGAAGCATCCGACAGGGAATGCATCTCCTGTATGACAAACTTGGGTATAACCATCGAATGGGGGATAAAACCGCTTTTTGCAAGCTCGTAAACCCTGCCGTCTATAAGGATACTCGTGTCTATGACAAGGATCCTTTCGCGGTCCTTTATCCCGTGTATGGCAGGAAAAAGAAATCCCAGCTCCTCCATTCCCTTAAGGCCAACCATTATGCCCATGTATGAAAATGAAAAATAAAGTATAAACCTCATGTAATTCTCGACGTCCGGGTTGTCTATGGGGATAAGGAGAAAAAACCTCGTCAGGAGAATGGCCGTGATAAGGCCTGCTATGAGGCCTGCAACCGCAAGAACCAGCTTTTTAAGGGGCACCTTTTCTATCAGAAATTCCAGGCCCACTATCAACAGGGAGCCTCCCCAGCCGATAAAAGCCCCAAGCAAGCGGTTGTGGGGAACGATGTAATACCCCGTCAGGGTGCTCAGTATTACAAAAAACGCTCTTATTATGTATATTCCCATATTTCACCTTTTAGATGTACGCAATCTTTGAGGCAGAGAGCCTTATCCTCTCTCCTCTTTCGCCAATGTCTTTAATTTATATGGAGCGATATTATATACTAATTGTATAATATTTTTTAAAAAATGTAAACATATATACAAATTCCGACATGAGAAACCTTTAATACGCAGAGAGAAGGAAAGAATTGATGTGCAAATGCGCAGCACAGCGGTAAAACAAGGTGAAAAACGGAAGTGTTCGGACGATTACCTTGCCCGGAACGGTTTGAGCCAATCCAGAACCCGTTTTCCGGACGCAGGGTTGCGGGTTCGCCGGACGACCGGTTTCACCGTAGTTTTTACCTGTGCCGAAGCCAAAGGCACAGCCTGATTCGGGCACGGCAACTGCTTTCTTCTCTCCCCATTGCTTTCTATCGGAATCTTAGAAACCTATAATTTGAGAGATATCTCCATGGCTTCCTTCAGCCATTTTACGGGAATTATTTCCAGGCCCCTTTCCGTTTCTATGTCTTTCATGTTCACCCCGGGCAGCATCACCCTTTTAAAACCAAGCCTTTCAGCCTCCCTTATCCTCTGGTTTACATGGGAAACATGCCTGATTTCGCCTGTCAATGCAATCTCTCCCATGAAAACCGCTTCCTTTAAGGCAGGAACTTCCTTAAGGGATGATACGCAGGCGGCAGCCACGGCCACATCCGAAGAGGTTTCTGAAATTTTCAACCCTCCTCCCGTATTGCAGTAAACATCGTAGGTATTGAAATTAAAATGGAGTTTTTTTTCCAGCACCGCCAGTACAAGGGATACCCTGTTGTAGTCAAGCCCGATAACCGACCTCTTGGGAACCCCGTAATAGGAAGGCGTAACAAGGCTCTGTATCTCCACGAAAAGGGTTCGCGAACCCTCCTGCGCCGGAAACGTAACTGCCCCTGGAAGGTTTTCGCTCAGGGAAGGAAGGAATAAAGACGAAGCTTCGGGTATCTCCCTCAAACCTTTCTCTTCCATGCTGAAAACGCCTATCTCGGTGGTGGCCCCGAAGCGGTTCTTTGCCGCCCTGAGAATCCTTAAATCCGACCTCGTTTCCCCTTCAAATGAGAGCACCATGTCTACGACATGTTCAAGGAGCTTGGGACCGGCTATAACCCCCTCTTTTGTTATATGCCCTATAAGAACCACGGAAGCGCCGTTCTTTTTTGAGTAATTGAGAAAAAAATTGGCATTTTCGCGCACCTGGGTAACGGAACCCGGGGTCGAAGGAATCTCGGAATCAAAGATTGTCTGAATAGAGTCAATGATTATAAAATCAGGGTTCAGCTTTTTAAGGGCTTCTTTTACCGAAAGCATTTCAGTGGTACAAAGAAGATACAGGTTATCAAATGATGCGGAAAGCCTTTCCGCCCTTAGTTTTACCTGGGTTCTCGATTCCTCGGCGCTGACATACAGAACCTTCTTCCCCTGGCTGGAAAGCATGCCGGAAATAGCCAGAAGCAGGGTCGATTTCCCTATGCCGGGTTCCCCCGCCATCAAGATGAGGCTTCCGCTCACAATCCCGCCTCCGGCAACCCTGTCGAACTCGCCGATTCCCGTGGGCACCCGGGCAACCTTTTCAACCTTTATATCGTGAATTTTCTCGGGAGAGGATAAATCGCCGGAATGCCTGCCCTTTGAGACAGCCACCTCCTCGATAAAAGTATTCCACCCCCCGCAGTCGGGACATTTGCCGAGCCACCGGACAGTTTGATAGCCGCACTCTGAACACGAGAAAAGACTCCTGGCATTCCGTTTCATTTTTTCAGTTTCTTTTTCTTATCAGGATTTTCCACGGATTCTCTTTTATATCCCTGACAAAATCGAAAATCTCCTGGTAAAGTTCATCGCTGGCCAAAAACCTTCCGGCACTTCCCTTGCCCTCGTTAATATTGGAAAAGAGCTGCGTCATTTCGGCGGATAAAATGCTTATGTCTTCTGCCGTGGACTTGAACTGCCTCGTTGCCTCCTGGAGCAGGACAACTTCCTCTTTTACCTGGTCAACCAGTTCTTCCTCTTTGAGCAGGCGTCCCACAAGCCCTTCGTTTTGAAGCCTTCCCATGAAATCCTGTATGTTGAGAGAAGTAGCTTTTACCTCCGCGGAAGCATCTTCAATCAAAACCTGCATCCCCGACGCGGCCGTCTTGAATTCTCTTGCGGCAGCCGAAACATCCTCAAACATCACCGCGGATTTCTGGCCTGCAACCGCAAATTCCCTTATTTCGTCAAGGGTCTTTTCCATCCGGCCTTTACCTGAAACAACCAGTGCATTTGAGTTCTTTATGAGTTCTTCGAGCTGAGCGCCCTGGATAGCAATGAGGTTCTGAAATTTCTTGTTGGTTACGGCGATTTCGACAGAAAGTTCTTCTATCTTTCCAAACGCCCTATCCACGCTTTTTATTGCCTCGGCGGAACCGATAACAACCTCCCTGACGCTGCCCTGAAGTTCTTCTTCCCCCGTTATATTGCGGATATCTTCAAGTATATCGTTCAGCCTCACGACAATACTCTGGCCGGCATCTGCAAGCCTTTCCAGTGAAAGGGGGTTTTCTCCCGTCATTATATCTCCGGGAAGGACGTACTCCTTGTGGCGGCTCGGGGCAATCTCGATATATTTTTCCCCTATTATGCCAAGGGTCTGTATGGTTACCCTGCTGTACCTGGCGACCTTTACATTCTGCCTTATCCTCATGGTAACCAGGACTTTGGGAACAACGTCATAAAGAATCTCTATGTTTTTTACCTCTCCTATCCTGACACCGCTGACCCTGACGGGCGAACCCACCTCGAGGCCTGAAACAAAATCGAAAGAGGCAGAAATATCGTACCCCCTGTACTTGCCGCCACCCGCCTGGGTGATGACAAACAGCACGAGTGCAAGCATGGCCATAACCATGAAGATACCGACCTTGATTTCGCTCGATAATTTATTATTTTCCATTCTCCGCTCCCATTCCGGTAAAACTGCGTATAATAGGGTTTTTACTTTTCTTTTTCAGTTCATCAAACGTCCCGATATCTTCTATCCTGCCTCCGTCGATAAGCGCAATCCTGTCAGAAATTTTCGAAGCCAGCCTTACATCATGGGTAACGGTTATATCCGTCGTCCCGAACTTAACGTGTATGTCTTTGATAAGCTTTGTTATGTTTTCGCTCGTAATGGGGTCAAGGCCGGTGGTAGGTTCATCGTAAAAAAGCATTTCAGGCTTGGAAATCAAAGCCCTGGCAATGGAAACCCTTTTTTTCATACCCCCGCTGAGGTGTTCGGGGAGAAGGTTTTCAACATTCTCCATTTCTACGTCCTTCAGAATACCCGTTGCCATTTTTTTGATTTTATCTTCAGGAAAGCCGGTATGGTAAAGATAATAGAAACCAACATTTTCCCACACTGTAAGAGAATCGAGAAGCGCAGAGCTCTGAAAAACCATGCCTATCTTGCTCCTTAAGGACATTATTTCTTTTTCGCTCATAAAAGCAGTGTCTTTGCCGAAAACCTTTATATCCCCTGCCTCTTTTTCTATGAGCCCCAATATTGTTTTCAGAAGCACCGATTTGCCGCATCCTGAACTCCCCACAATCACGAGAGATTCTCCCTGCCTGACATCAAGGTCTACCCCTTTAAGAACTTGCGTCTTATCGAATTTCACCCTGAGGTTGCTCAGCCTTATTATGGAATCCATATGTATTCCCCTGAAAATCTTTCCTTGACAATTTCGCAAGGCTTTTAAATTTTTCCGTATTGCCCTGCCTCCTCAAAAATCCCGCTCTAACCTTTCTCCTTTTGAAAATTCACAAACCCGGGTATTTAACGGGGTTATATAAAATAGAATATGCCAGTGAGTATCAGGTTAGCAAGGATTATGAGGAAAAAGGAAATAACGAC
>Ga0272443_10004726_pt1 | contig 14570 bp, 20 predicted proteins | sample SSMAcet12_FD_193581 | JGI IMG/M metagenome (GOLD analysis project Ga0272443, IMG submission 193581) | Marine sediment archaeal communities from Little Sippewissett salt marsh, Falmouth, MA, United States - SSM-Acet-12 | ecosystem: Environmental > Aquatic > Marine > Wetlands > Sediment ...
ATTCTAAATAAGATTTACTTTATTTAGAATCATTATAAATTACATCAATCATATACAACTTAATAAAAAATGTCTTAACTTTGTTCTGACAGTTAATAAGTATTTGGAATTAAAGAGGGATCTATTTGTTTTTTTCATAGTAGTAATGTTTAGTAAGATTGTTTTTTGTATGTTGATCCCTCTTTTTTAAATTAGAATTAAAATATATTAGATATGAGCAAACCACTTTATAAAGCAGTAATTAAAAAAACCGGAAAAGAAATTGAAGTATATAAACTCAATGATGGCGGTTATTGTGATTTTTCAAACTGTTCAGATAAATATGATAAAGAAGAAATTGAGATCAAAAAAGAAATTAAATGACTGAATTAAACCCTAAATATCTTGAAAGGCTTGGAGAGCATAAAGAGAAGTATTTAAAAAATCTAAGAGCTGCAAACAGGAATACACCCGATAAGATTCTAATGATTAACCATGCAAGAAACTTTTCAGAGTTTATTCTTTTTTCATTTCTTTGGTATAAAACACCGGAAGGATATGAATTTTGGAAACAAGTATCAATAAAACAATAATAAATTATGAGAAATCTACTTTTAAAATTTACCGTATTCCTATTTAAGAAAGTCTATAACGGCAGAAATAAATTATCATTACAACTAAAGATAATAGATGAGATTAAAGAGTCATACCAACATCTTATAAGAACGGAGTTTATGATTAAACGTGAAATTGTTCAAGTAAAAAAAGGCTATGCAAAATATCATATGCTTTATATTTGGAAAGACGGTAAAAAAATAAAAGTACAAATATCAAGACATCAAACTAAGAATAAACCTAAAGAGATAATAATTTGATAAATCCGGATGAAAAATATAAGCGAAGAGGCAAGGGATATGAAGCAGCTAATAGGGATTTTAAACTTGAAGCAAGTCATGCAAAGAAAAAACATAAATATCCGAAAGATTGTTTTAATCCCGATGATCAAAAAAACTGGCTATTCGCAGACAATCCGAACTATACTAAGAAACGAAAATCTAAAAAGAGAAAATACAAAAAATGAAACGCAAATCAAAGTATAAAATAAAAAAGAAACTTAAAGCATTTATGATTAATGAAAAGATGCTTGAAGATCTTATAGATAAAAATCCAAAAAAAGAAAAACAGTATTTACAAGCATTAAGTATAAATACAGCAAGAATTGAAGAGCTTCAGTGGATGCTCGGAATTAAAAAACAATATAAACTAAAAAAATAATTATGAAAAAATTAACAATCTTATTAGTAATGATAATGATGATCTCATTATCTTATTCGCAAACAGAAAAAAATACGTTTGCAATCAATGTATCAGATATATCAAAACCTTATCTGTTTAAAGATAAAGATATATCGGAATGGAATGTTGGATTAAACTTCATGCAATTCGCAGAAAATAAACTTGCTTTTATAGCAGGTATAAATTACGGACAGATAAACAGCAATTCAGTACTATCGTTAAACATGGGTGCGAAATACTATTTATTTAATTTTATACCAATAGGAGCAGATTTAAACGGATCAATGGGTAGATCTCATTTTGGAGACTTCTTTCCTATACATGTAAGATTTAATACAGGAATATCAATATTTATATCAAACAGAATCAGTATTGAACCAACTATACAATATAATCTATCTTTAACGGAATATTATAAAGACTTTTTAGAAGGATTAATTGGTTTTACAGTATACTTCTAAATATTAAAAATGGAAAGTAATAACTATTATAAAAAAAATTATCTTAATGGACGTTTTCCGGTATATAAACGTCAAGAAATTATATTTTCTCATAGATATTACTTTCCTATTGAAATGATAATCATGGTTCAGCTTTTATATATCAGTAGTCAAGAAACAGAAATAATTCTAAATTAAAAACTATGGCGGCACCTAAAGGGAATCAGTTTTGGAAAATGAGAAGTAAACACGGGAGAGATAAAATATTTTCAAGTCCTGAAATATTTTTAGAGGCTGCATATGAATATTTTGAGTATTGCGATAATAACCCTATTTTAAAATATGATGCTATTAGAGGCGGTAATAATGCAGGAGAATTAATTAAGATTCCTATACAAAGACCTTATTCAATTCTTGGACTTTGCTCTTTTGTGCATATAACACATCAAACGTTTAGAGTATATGAAAAAGATGAAAACTATAAAGATTTTATTACAGTCTTTACACACATAAGGGAAATAATTGAAGAGAATCAGCTATCAGGAGCAACTGTTGGAATTTATAATGCTAATATTGTAGCACGAAAATTAGGACTTGGAGAAACAATAAAACAAGATTTAAATATACAATCTGAGATTGTTGTTCAAGACGATGAAACAAAAGAACTTTTAAAAGATTTAATGAGCGGTAAGTGAGAACAACTGATGTATTTAAATGGAACTTAAAGGCATATCAAGAACTTAAAGGCACCGAAGCCATAATAGCAAATCAAGGAGGTAAAGGATCAAGTAAAACAATGAGTATCCTTCAACTCCTTTTTTTAATTGCTAAACATTCACCTAAAAAATTAAGAATTACAATTGCATCTTATGCACTACCACATTTAAAAGCCGGTGCAATGTCTGATTTTGATGATATTCTTGTTGAGGAAGGAATACAGCCTGATAATGTTCGGAATAGATCTGAGCATATTTATTTTATAGGTAAATCTGAAATAACATTCACAGGCATCGAAGGGAATGAGGCAAAAGTTACCGGACCACGTAGGGATATACTTTATGTAAACGAGGCAAACAAAAGGATTAAGTACAAGGTATTTGAATTAATGAACGGGCGTACAAGAATAATGACGTTTATTGATTATAATCCAAGTGCTGAGTTTTGGTTTCATGATATGGTTATTCCTAATTTTAAATATCAATTAATTAAATCTAATTTTACAAATAATCCTTATTTACCTCATAGAGAGCTTCAGAATTTATTATCTAAGAAAGATAAACCGGGCTTTGAGAATTGGTGGAAAGTTTACGGACTTGGAGAGCTTGGACAGCTTGAGGATGCTATATTAACAAATTGGCGTTTTGGCGAGTTCGATAAAAATCTTCCTTATGGTTATGGTCTTGACTTTGGAGTTAAGGATCCCGATGCACTTGTAAAGGTTGCCGTTGATAAGAAGAATAAAAAACTTTATTGGAAAGAGGAACTTTACCAAAATGGACTATCAACAGATGAACTTGCATTAAAACTTAGTTCCATCGTTGATAAAGGTAGATTAATTGTTGCTGATAGTGCTTCAAAGAGAACAATTAAAGATCTTAAAGCAAAAGGGTTTAATATCATACCATGTATTAAAAATAAGATCGTAGACGATATTAAAGCAATGAGAGAATATGAATTAATACTAACCGAAGGAAGTACAAATCTTGAAAGGGAATTAAATAGTTGGATTTGGCTTGATAAAAAAGGTGAGATTCCAATTGATGATTTTAATCATGGTATTGACTCAGGTAGATATAAGACTATGCATGTCTTAAAACCAAATATAAGAAAAGGACAAAGAATATTATGAAGCATATAGTTAAAGATATATCATTCAGAGAGTATGTTGAGCTTGAAGATCATTCTCAGTATAATTATTATTTAAGATATGGTAAGATTGAGGCTGAAGATGTTTTTATGATTGGATCATTCCTTGAACAAACCTTTGGATTTGTTAAAGATATGCAGTTTTATTGCTCTCAGGGTCTTACATGGGAGGACTTTTTTAGTTCAATAAGTACGGTTATAGATAAGACAGAGAAAGAACTCTCAAATATATCTTTGTTTACTCTACAAAAAGTCCGTCTTTATTGTATTGAAGAGATAACAAAAATAAACGAGATAGAAAGTAATTTTTTAGGACATACTCCTACTGTTGAAGAGGAGCAAGCGGATATAAGTCGATTTAGTTCTTATGGCGCATTTATTCAATTTGATCAATTAGCGGGTGGAGATATTTTAAAATTTAAAAGAATCGAAAAACTAAAATACAATTTCTGTTTTACAAAATTAAAACTTGAAGCAGATAGGTCAAATTATCAGCAAGATTATAATAATATAGTCAAAAATAAAAAGTAAGAATCATAAAAGTTTAATTAACTCCTGTTTTTTTAATTTATAAACAGGGGTTATTTTTATTTAGACTAATTTTTATTTAATTAAAATTTGCTTTATTTTTGTAATTATGGAACAATTTGACATTATCGGTGCATTAGAAACTTATGCTAATTCTCAGGATTGGATTTTTGAATATGGGATTGATAATTTTTATCGGAGTGCTGCAACTGTTCAGGAATATGGACTTGATGAATTAATAATGATTGCAGACTTTAGGGCACGTCCTACATTAAGAAACTCAAGAATTACTCGAATAACATATACATGTCTTATAATGCTTGGAAGGAAGTTTGATTATGATGGTCAAGCAGCTAACCTTGGAGAAAAATCAAAACAAAAATATGACAGAAGACTAAAAGAGCTTATGCAATTACTTGCTGCTGCTATTGCTCAGGTGGCTTGTGATAATGATCTTGAAGTTGAAGTCGGAGATATGATTGTTGATATAAATCAATTTGCTTCAAATATAGATTTTGCAGCATCACCAAACACAGTATTTATTCAAGAATGATAGAACAAGTAATTAATAAATGGCTTAGTGAAATGAAAAGAGATCTTATCTCAAACTATGATAAGTTAGGATTAAGAGCATCGGGGGATTGGGCAAAAAGTCTTGAAGAGTTTCAGAAAATATCGGATAGTACAATAAAAGCAGGGATTCTTGGAAATGACTATACTGTTTATTTAGAACAAGGTAGACGACCAAATAGGAATCAAAGTCCGGAAGCATTGAGAGCTTGGGTTGGTTATGCAGGCTCAACATTTTTGAAAGAATGGGTTGATAAGAAAGGAATAAATGTAAACCCTTATGCAGTTGCTTGGAAAATAGCAAGAGAAGGGTGGGAAGTTCCAAACAGACATAATAAAGGAGGACTTGTATCTGATGTAGTAAACAGATCTAAGATGATTGACTTAATACGAAGTATAGGAAATTACTTTATAAGTTCGTTTAGAAGTGATGTAATAAATAAATTTAAATAGATATGGCAATAACAGATATAACGATTTCTCAAGATAATATTGAAGATGATAGCAATCTACTCCCTATTCATTCAATATTAACATTCATTGCTGATATTACTTACACATCAACTGCACCAGATGTTATTCATGTAGAAATAAGGGATCCTTCAGATACGATACTTGAAACTTATAAAGCAATACCATATAACGATTTATCATCAACAGTAAGACAATTTGTCTTTATAGCAAACGGACCTATAAAGAGTTTAATGAATAGTTTTGATGATACATTTCAAACGGATGAAACAATTGAATATGTAGATGATATTACAGAGCTTTTAAAGATTAGATTTGTTGATCCTGATACATCTTCAACTTATGATGAAGTTGAAATTAATTTTGTTCATGGAGCCAGTCAGTTTGGACAACTTCCGAACCTTGTTGATCAATTTAATAATGAGTCTGATATTTTTTACGCAGCAAAAGACGGAATTATATATATCTATTTTTATAACTACGATGATACGAATATAATCGGCTTTGAGGATAATGATTTATCAGAAAGTAATGCACTTGATTATGACGATGCTATTTTTACAGATTATGATGATACAGTATTTACAATTTTAACATAATATTATGGGACGAATATTCGAACAAGGATCAGATGTTGATCCAATTTTAACACATAGAGTTGCTCATGGTCTTGCAGGTAACAGTACAAAGAATAGTACGTGGTCAAAAATAGTGGCATGGCTTAATGATCGGTTACAAATACCGGCAAGTCAAGTAACTGAAGAAACAGATTTAAACTTTGTAACAGATGATCAGCAAGATATTATTGAAACACTTGAAACTAAACAAAAAATTGTCAATATCGGTGATTGGAATATGGATAGTACGACAAATGTAAATGTTGCTCATGGTGTAGCTGATTATTCAAAAATACGTGGTGTTAGTGTAATGATTATTGATGATGGTGAGTCAAGTTTAAGACCTTTAAATTATGTTCCTAATGCATCCTCGGGTGTTCAGGGAGGTATAAACGGAATAGGATCGACAAATATAACATTATATAGGTTAACGGGCGGCAGTTTTGACGGAACAGGATATGATTCAACTTCTTTTAACAGAGGTTATGTATTAATTGATTATATACCGTAATATGATCGTACAGTTTCATTGGTTACTTAAATTATTAAAATCAAGAGGCATTCCGATTTTTGGATTTTTAATATTAATTCTTGATAAGAATAATCATCAAGATATTTTACATGAAAAGATTCATTTAAGGCAGCAATGGGAGACATTAATTATATTTTGGTATATTATCTATTTAATTGAGTGGATTTATAAGTGGATAAAGATAGGGAAGCTCTGGGATGCATATTATCAGATAAAGTTTGAAAGGGAAGCATTTACAGAAGAAATTTATCCTGATTATCTTAAAGACAGAAAATTATTTAATTGGATTAAATATTAAATCGTATGAGTGAAATAGGATACTACAGATACAAAACGACAGCAGATCAAGAGAAAACAATTTATCTTACAATTAATTATACAAGGGTAGGCGTGTCAAAAACAATTGTTCCTGTAAATACATGTGAAGGAGATCTTATTATTAAGTATCTTGATAAAAACGGTCAATATAGATTCTATCCTTTTAATAATTTATATAGAACGTTTGATGAGCCTGAGAAAATAGGATCAGCAAATAAGTTCGTTACAAATATCTTAAGTGATCAAGCAAGAGAGCAAAACATCGGATTCAGAAATAAAAGAAAAATAAGTATGCGTGCCGATGTTCCTTCTGATCACCTTGAGAAACTTGTCGATATTTATACGAGTCCGAGAGTATATCTGTATATAGGGCTTGGATCAACGGATCAAGCAGAAGATTGGGTTGAAGTTGATCAAATATCAGACAATCCTATTGTTAGAAATAGAGATAAAAATATGTCTCAGATATTAATTACAATTACATTACCTGAAAACTTTAGTGTAACAATGATATGAGATTATTACGTATAAATGATATTAATGTTGATATTGATGATCAAACCGCAATAGGGATTGATTTTCAAAGTTATGATATAAAGAATCCCGGTAAAAGATATGTGAATATATCAAATACATTTACTATTCCTTTAACAGCTAATAATCGTGCAATTTTTGGTAATGCCGAAGATCCTCAAAGCTTATCAACAAAGGTCTATGAAGATGCAATATGTAGTTATTGGGTAGATAATCAACAATTAATTGATAATGCTAGGTGTAGGGTTGACAGTATACAAGATCGAATATCACTATTTATATTTCAGAAAGATGATATTTGGGATCAGTTAAAAGATGTTCTTTGGGGAGACTTTATTACAGATTTTGTTGATTGGGGTGAAAATGTAAAAAATTGGACAGGGGTAGGAATCTCAAATGCATTAGGTAGCCTAATGCTGTTTTTAAATAATTTCAGAAGTACAACAGAAGGTATTATCCTTCCAATGTATCAGAGTAATTTATATCAGTATGATCCTACGGGAGCAGGTACAGTTGAGACAATAGGCAATATGGCTTTGGAATGGTATGATAATGCAGCAGATGGAACAGCAAGTGGAGGTCATTTCTGTATCTATGTTAAGTCAATCTTTGAATTTATTGAATATACTTATGATGTAAATTTCTTAACATCCGGCGGTGTTGCAGACGGCAATATATGGGATGATCCGATTGCTACAGCCTTATATGTTCCTGCAAGAGATCTCGAATGTAATGTAGTTGGTAATCCTGCAAGCAGTGCTTTTATTAATAAAAGGTCAATGCCTACAAATTTCTTACCTCATAAAAATCTATTTGATAAAGCTGATAAAACATTATATGATTTTGTAAATGCATTTTTTCAGCATCTAAATATAATAATAGACCGTTTATATATAAGTGGTGAGTACGTGTTCAGACTTGCTCGTTTTGATGATATGGAGACAGATGCTGATGTTGTTGATTGGAGCGGGTTAATTTCAGGCACTCCAACTTTTAAGCCTTTAATAGATGGTATTACTCAAGAAAATATAATTAAGTTTAAAGAGATATATCCTGAAGGGGATTCACTTTTAAACTCAAAGACTTTAACATGCGGGAATACAAATATTGATTATACGCAGGATTTTTTTGAAATAGATGCATATGTAAATTCAGTTCTTGATATAAATCCACCGGCTTTAGAGTATGTTCCGGATTTATCAAATCAAGAGAGTTTTAGAACATTCTCATTTTTTCTAAGCAACGGATATACGACAAACCTTATATCTGTAAATATAAAAACAAATACATACGGATTTGAGAACTATAACGCTCTTACATATCAGATCGCGGAATTATATGATCTTGATAGTGAATATAATTTTTTTGATGATATTATTGAGAATCCTAAAGTTTATGAAATAAATAAATGGATTAAACTCTCAGATATGAATAATTTTGAATTTTTCAAACAGTACTTTATAAAGGAACTTAACGGAAGTTTTTTTATAAATAAGATAAGCGGGTTTAATCCTGATAAGAGTAAAGATCCGACAACGATAGAGTTAATAAAATTAAGTGATAGAACACCAGATACAGGTATATAAAATAAATCAGCCATGGCAGAGAAAGTTACAATATTTGAGTTAGACATTGATATTGATTCCTCAAAAAGAGATCTTGAGGATTTAAGACTCTCTGTAAATGAGTTAAAGAAAGGATTAAAAGAGTTATCAGATGCTGAGAAGGAAAACAATAAGCAACTTGATGAGCAACGCAAAAGACTTAAAGAACTTCAATCACAAAAGAAAAAGGATATAAAATCTATTTCTGAAACTCAGGCAAATATTGATAAACTTTTAAAGAATCGGAGGGAGCTGAATAAATCAATAGTTGATCAGACTACCGTATTAAAGACTAATCAGAGTCAGTTAAGGCAAGGTCAGAAAGTCATTCAGGATGCTACACTTGCCAATGATAAATGGAATCAAGAGCTTCAAGAGGAAAAAATACGATTGCAAGAGATAAATAAACAAAGACAAAAAACAATAAGAGAAGGAATTAAACTTGCAGCCGAAAAAAAGGAACTTGCGTTATTACAGAATAAGCAAAATAAGTCTGAAGCTGAATTAATACGCTTAAACAATCTACTTGTTAAGCAAAGAAAAAATATGGTTGTAAGAACAAAAGCCGAGAGGAAGGAATACAACCGTCTAACAATTGCAATATCTAAGAATAATAAAGAGCTATTAAGGCAAAATAAAAGTATCGGAAGATACCAAAGGAATGTACATAATTACACAAACGCATTGCGTGGGTTATTTGCAACATTCGGATTAACGGGTGGTATTGTTGCATTAAATCAATTATTAAGTCGTAGTGTGGATGCATATAAGGCAGAAATTGTTGAAGTTGCTAAATTGACAACCATTGTAAAAGAGCGTACAAATGCAACCGATGCCGAAGTTCAATCAATATTAAATTTAACTAATGCACAACAACAACAGGGAATTATCGGTAATGAAATTGCAAACGCAGGAGCCCAACAGATTGCTACATTTGTAACTGAAATAGATACAATAAAGACTTTAATCCCGGCACTTAACGACTTATTAGCTCAAAGAAAAGGAGTGAATGCAACTCAGGAAGATGCAGTTAGTATTGGTAATTTATTTGGAAAAACTCTTCAGGGTGAAGTAACTGCATTAAAACGTGTTGGGGTTTCTTTTACTGATGCACAAAAAGAGATATTAAAATTTGGTACTGAAAGTGAAAAAGCCGCTACACTTGCAGAAGTGATTAAGAATAATGTAGGCGATTTAAACGAGGAGTTACTTAAAACGGATATTGGTCAGTTAAAAAATCTTGAGAATCAACTCGGAGATCTTGAAGAGAAACTTGGAGAAGCAATATTGCCTGCACTTACTAAATGGAAACAATTGCAGCTTGATATTGCAAATGCTCTCTCAAGTCTTGTGAAAGGTTATGATGTAGCAGGCTTTGCGATTGCAAAGGCAAGAACGAAGGAGTTCGTTGAGGCAAATAAACTACTTAGTATTGAAGAGAAAAGAATTAATATACAGAGAAGGCTTTATCAAATAGAAAAAGAAATTGCTGAAACAAAAAAGATAGAAAGGGAAGCAAGAAAAAAAGGTAAAGCCGGTCAGCAAGAAATATCAGAGTCTGTCAATCGAAGACTTGCATTAAAAGAAGAAAAAAAGCTGCTTATTGAATTGGGTAAAACAGGATTTTTTATTAAAGAACTAAAAGAAAAAGAGATCGAAAAAACCAAGGAACAAATTGAAGCCGAAAAAGAACTAACAGAAGTCCAAAAGAAAGCAGCAGCAGAAAGAAGGAAAAGAGCCGAGGAGAAAAGAAAACGTGAGGAAGAAGAAAGAAAACGTGAGGAGGAAAAAAGGTATCAAGAAGAACAAGATCAACTTGATAAAATTCTCGAAGAGCAAATCAGAAAAAAACAAGAGGCCAAGGATAAAATAGAAAGATTAAAAGCTGAAACAGCTGAAAGACAGAAGCAAAAACAAATAACCGATCAAGAAAACGAACTTGCTCTACTTGAAACTAATATACTTGGAGAGCTTGAGGCAGAACGTAGAAGGCTTGAATTAAAAGAACAACAAGAGATTGAATTTGCTGAACGTATAGGAGCAAATACAACCCTTATTGAAGAAAAATATTCTAATGCTAAACAAGAACTTGCAAGGGCTGAAAAGGAAGCAAAACTTTCATTGGCGGCAGAATTTTTTGGGAATGTAGCAACTATTGCGGGCGAAGGAACAGCAATTGCAAAAGCGGCAGCAGTAGCAGAAACAACGATCAATACTTATAAGAGTGCAACCGCAGCTTATTCTGCTCTTGCAGGAACTTCTCCTGTCGGACCTTTCCTCGGAGCAGCCGCTGCAGCTGCAGCTGTGGTAGCCGGACTTGCAAATGTAAGAAAAATATTATCAGTTAAGACGGATTTACCGGGAAGTTCATCAATCGGAACAGGAACGGTTCCAAGTATTGGATCAGCAACACCGGCAGCGACAAGAGCGGCAGCAATAGCACCTGAAATTAATCAAGGAATAATATCAAGATCTACATTTAAGCCTCAAGATGTAGGAAAACAAGCTCAAACAGCAGTTATAATTGATGAGGTAACAGCTAAACAAAACGAACAAAGTGCAAATAATAATACGTCTGTTATTTAGATTTAGACTAAATTATTTTTAATTCTTTAATTTTTGAAATAAATTTGTAAAATATGGAAACTTTTATAGCTCGATACGAGGAAAACGGTATAAGAAAATCCGTCTTATTTGATAAAGTTCTATTTAATCAGGAAAAAGCGGAAGGTTGGTTAAAAAATAACGGTATTCAAAATTTTTTCTTCTTTTTTGAACCTAATGAACCAAGACCAATAGGAAAGAATGGTATACTTTTTAAAGGTGAGGTTGGATTTGATATAACAATGGATATATTAATGCCTTATATATTGGAAGGAAAGGATATAGTTCTTGATACATTTGGAGGAGATCTCTGGGAAAGCTTAAAAATATATGATACAATTCAAGGATTGGATATGAATCCGTCTATCGGAGTACTTGGAACATGTGCAAGTGCAGGTATGCAGATATTACTTTCAACAAATAATCGTTGGATTACTCCGAATTCAAGGGGATTAATACACAATCCGTGGATATTTGTAGCAGGGGATGATGAAATATTCAGGAAAACAACGAAGCAGCTCGAAGAGGATAAAATGAATATTGCTCAGATTTATTCAGATATATCAGGAAAAACACTTGATGAGATATTATCATTGATGAAAGAGGAAAGAATATTAAATTCATCTGAGATGCAAAAATTAAACTTTGCAAAGATAAAAAAATGGAATAATAAAGAGAATAGTAAACCTTCAATAAATAACGAAAATATGACAGAAAAAGAAAGTAAACAGTTAAGTGGAATTGAGAATATGTTGAACGGCATATCTGATACCATTAAAAATTTATTTTCTACGTCAAAAAATCTCGTTATACAAGATGTGAATGGTGTTGAGCTTGATTTCGGTGATGAAGTTGAGACAAGGGAGCAGATCAGTGTTGGAAATACGGCAACCGCAGATGGTGAACCGGCAAACGGTGATTATGTTTTAAGTGACGGAACCACTCTTGTATTTGAAAACGGAACATTAATGGAAATTAATGAACCGGAGATGGATGATGAAGAAAATGAAAATGAAGCGACCGATAACACGGTTGAGGAACTACAGGAAGAGGTTAATAGCTTAAAGGATGTAAATTCTGATTTACATAATAAGTTAGCCGATTCAAATGCGATAATTGCGGAGTTACAATCCGATAATGAAAAAATTAAAAATATGTTAACTTCTGAGCTTGAGAAATTAGCAAAAGAGTTTAACGATTTTAAAAACCAGTATTCAGGTGAAATGCCTGAAGTGAATACTCCCGGTGCAGATAATTCAGAGGGAGCAAATAAAAATAAGTTTTCATATAAACCTAAAAAAAGATAAATTATGGCAACGGGAATAGACTTAACAGGATTAACCCTTAATCCTATCGAGGTTCAAGATATTAAGGACTTCATAATGGAAAGGGTGTTTGAAAGACCTGAGTTTCAACAAATTCATGGTAGTTTTCAAACGGGAATTAAGATGCAATCTCAGATTGTATTTGCATCTCTATTTACGAAAACAGGACTAAAAAAAGCAGCATCTTGTACAAGACAGACCTCAAGTCCTGAAACTGTATTAACAGAAAAGTATTGGAATCCGGTAGGAATTGAAGATACTTTGGTTGTTTGTGCAGCAGAATTGGATGGGCTTTTTAAAGCTTATTACTCAAAGATTCAAGAATATAGAGATCTGTATGATATTACAGGAAGTGATCTTGAGATCTTTTATGCTATTTTATTAGAACAAACAATGGTGCAAACTATTTGGAGAGCAGCATGGTTTGGAGATACTTCAGTCGCTGTTTCAAGTGAAACTCAAGCGACTGCAACAGGTGTTGATAATGCAGGATTAACAATTACAGCGGTTCCTAAAGGAACATATGGCAACGGTATTACGTTTGAAATCTCAGATGTTGCAGCAGGTGCTGCTTCTGTTACTGTCACAGGAACGGCTATTGATGTTGAATTAACTGCGGCAGCTAAAACAATTGCGGATCTTATTGCATTAATTGCTGCTGATCCTGATGCCGCTGCATTAATTGTACCGAGCGGTACAGGAAGTACTACGTTAGTTGTTGAAGATCCTGTGATCACAACAGCTGGGGGCGTCGATACTCCGGGACTGGCAAGTGCAGCAGATGTTAAATTCTATGATTATTTTGACGGACTTTGGGAGCAAATATTTACAGGGGTAGCAGCTTCAGATATTGAAAGAGTTACTATCACTGAAAATGCTACTTTAACAAGTAAAACAGCTCAGTTAGCTATTTCTGCGGGTGCTTCTGTTGATTATTTTAAATCAATTAAAAACGCAGCAGATAGTAGACTAAGATCTAATCCAAACGCCCAATTATTGGTTTCACGTGAAATCTATGATAATTATATTGAATATTTAGAGGGTAAAGGCGTTGTTTATGATATTAATATTCTTCAAGACGGTTTACAATCGGTTAAATGGTCCGGATATGATGTTGTAAATATGGAGACTATTTGGGATTTGAGTTCAAGAGAAGATTTTGAGAATAATACAGCCGGACTTGCTTATTATTTACCTCATAGAATTGTATTCACTGTTCCAAATAATATTCCTTTGGGAACCTTAAACGAAAATGATTTTAACGAACTTGAACAATGGTATAACATTGATGACAGGGAAAATAAAACAGCATACGGATTCACTCTTGATTCTAAAGTATTAGAGGAATACATGATTGTTGTAGGTTATTAATCTAAAAAATATATAATCATGGGATGTTTAGACGGAATACAAAAAGTAATAGCTTCAACATGTGTTAATCAGCCTGTTGCGGGTACGGAAGTAAAAGCATGGGTTGCTAACAGACTTGAAGTTGAAATTACATATGACGGAACGGATGCTTCAATGATAACTGATATATCTCCGACATCGGGAAATCAGCTTTATACATTGACCGGAGTTAAAAAGTTACTTAATCCGGGAAGTTCTTTGGTTGTTGCTGAAGATCGTGCGGATAGATATCAGCATAAGTTTAACTTTCAAGGATTTGAGTTCTTAGCAGAAGATATTCAAAATATTGATGCATTAGCCGATTTGATTGTTATAGTTGAAATGAAAGAGAAACATTCAACGGGCGAAGGTACATTCAGAGCCTTCGGAGTTGAAAACGGTCTTTATAAGACCTCTTTGGAATGGACCGCTAATGATATTGATGGTGCAATTGCAGTTGAGATGTCAAGTCAGGAAGGGGAAAACGAGCAGTATCC
>Ga0272443_10004727_pt1 | contig 14568 bp, 6 predicted proteins | sample SSMAcet12_FD_193581 | JGI IMG/M metagenome (GOLD analysis project Ga0272443, IMG submission 193581) | Marine sediment archaeal communities from Little Sippewissett salt marsh, Falmouth, MA, United States - SSM-Acet-12 | ecosystem: Environmental > Aquatic > Marine > Wetlands > Sediment ...
ACAATGTTTGTTCATTGGGAATATGGGTGGTTACCCTAAATTTGTTATGAAGAGCCGTATGACGGGAGACTGTCACGTACGGTTCTGTGAGAGGCTGGGGGTGAAACTCCCCCGGCCTACTTGACTATCTATTAATGGCAATAACTTATTACCAGCCATAAAAATTTAAAACCAGTCGTTGCTAATTATCTGGATTGCTCGCTCTTTGGGCTCGCGATTCAGGTTTGGGTTATTAAGAAGGAAAAACCGACCATATAACCGCCCCTTTTTTATTACAGCAGCGAACTGTTCTTTACAATCTGCTACCTATGAATCCCCGGAGGGGATAAATAGCAATAGCCCCGGTTTACCCGGGGACAAGAAATAACACCACACACGACACCCCCGCGAGGGGGTGAATATTATGAGCCCGGATTGCTAGTCCTTACGGGCTCGCGATCCAGGGGTGAGGTCACTCATAAAGAAAAACCGACCCGCTGCGCGGGTAATGGTTTTTTATTTTATAGCCCTCGCTCAAGCAAGCTATTAATTGATATTTATGTGGGCTTTGCCCGCCGAAGCCCGCCAATAAAATGAAAAACCCGCCGTCGCTAAAGCTATGGCGGGCGGAGGTGGGTAGTACTGGATTCGAACCAGTGACCCCCTGCTTGTAAGGCAGGTGCTCTGAACCAGCTGAGCTAACCACCCAAAAAGAGAGTGCAAATATAGGCCAAATTTTTTATTCATGAAAAAATATTTTTGGCTAATTAATAACTCATGTCTATTTAAATTGTAAGTATCACATTTTTAATAAAATAAACCGATTAGCAAGTCAGTGTACCTGCTTTGTGAATAGGGATTACCTGAGAGATAAATATTTGCCCTTTATGGGTTTTTAGCATAATTTTATCATATTGTGTATAAAATGTTTGAAATGCACTATTTGTCATGATATCAGGATGCAACTTAATTCGTAATTTTCCTGTCATAGAAAATGGGGTATATCCTTGAGATAAAATAATTTATGTTAATTTTATAAATTAACTGTTATTATGATTGATAAACAAGCTGATAATCTATTGTTTAGCCACAGTATAAGATGCTTGTTAATTAATCAGTGTTATTTGATATTCTGTAACTGCAGACCTAAGAAAACATGAGAAGCCATATCTTATTAAAACTACTACTGTTATTCTCAATCCTGAATATATCAGGCCTTTCATTAAATGGCCAGACAACTTTCAGGAGCTTAACGTCAGGATCATGGAGTGACGGTGCAACCTGGATAGGAGGCGTAGCACCAGGTGTAAATGATAATGCCGTAATCTCCTCTGAAACCATTGTAACCTTATCCGGATCAGATGCAACCATCAATGACCTGACAATTGAAGAAGGCGGAGTACTGGATGCCGGAAACCAAACACTTACGGTAAATGGTAAATTTCTGGTTTATGGTGCTTATACGTCCGATGACCCCGGTGCAAGAGATCTATATTTTAACGGCGATTCGTTGGGGGGGACCGGTGTGATAAATACCAGTTTTGCCAGCAGGGAATTAATAGTGAGTGCAAATACTGTGATCCTGTCATCGAGTGACCTGAAAGTAAATGGAAACCTTAGCATCGGTAATTCTGTAACAATTACAAATAAGGGGAAGATTGAAATTACAGGATATTTAACAGGTTTAAATGCAACAACATCCGTATGGACTAATGATGTCGATTCATACCTTGCCGCGGGCGACGAAGTTATGGCAAATGGGATACTGAATGCTTCATCATCAGGTAATACAGTAGAATACAATAATTTTGGTGACCAGAATGTTATACTTCCTTCTTCTGCAACATACCATAATCTAAAATTCAGAGGCGCAGGTAATAAGACCTTACAGGGGTCACTTGTGCTTAATGGGAATCTTGAGATATATAGTTCAACCGTTCTAGTAAGTGATAATTTTAACCTAAATATCCAGGGTAACTGGATTAACTATTCTTACTTTGAACAGGGTACCGGGCAGGTAGCATTTACAGGTACATCAAACCAGGCCATTGCCAACTCAATGGTAGAGTCTTTTTATAATTTCTCAATCAATAAAAGCTCTGGTGAACTGGTACTGGAGAATGATGTTGTCATTGAGAATACTCTTTCGATGATCAGTGGTGTGATTAACACATCTGATTGTAAACTGACACTGGGAACAGGAACAGGTTCGGGACAACTGGGTAACATATCATATTTCGGAGGATTTATCAGGGGTAAATTTGAGCGGTGGATAAACAATACAGGCACACATGATTTCCCGGTGGGTAATACGGACTACCAGAGACTGGTAATCAATATTAACGGGCTCAACTCAGGGGGGACCCTGACAGCTGAATTCAGAGGGAATGATCCTGTGAATAACGGTCTGCCAATTGATGATGACGGCACAACAATATATAATACTTTCACAGAAGGCTACTGGGTATTAGATGTGGATAAGGGCTTCAACCTTGGAAGTAACACCTACAGCCTAAGATTATACGGTACCGGTTTTACTTCTTTCCCCATCGGTGAAAATACACGAATACTTACAAGGACGGATGAGGCTGCTGACTGGCAGGTCCCGGGTACACATGTCAATGCCTTTGGTGTTATAGCCAGGAGGAGTAATCTTCAGACAATGCCTGCCCAGTATGCTTTTGGAGATGATACTGATTGTGTCAAACCCGTCACTTCAACAATAAGCGGGGCGGTTGATGTTTGTGCAGGCCAGGCCGGAGAGGTTTATTCCGTCACGGATAACCCTCCAAATACCTATGAGTGGACAGTAAACGGTGGAGTGATTGCTTCCGGTGACGGTACCAGCAGCATTACTGTTGACTGGAATGCCACCGGGATGGATAATGCTTCTGTTACCGTTGTGGAAACAAATACATGCACCAGTGGTGCAGCCGTGGTGTTGCCTGTGACAATACACTCGGTGGCGCCCCCTGAAATTACTGGTAATACCAACCTTGCCGAGTATTCAACCGGAATAGGTTATTCGGTACCCAATCGCGCAGGTTATTCATATACCTGGTCTGTAACGGGAGGAACTCAGACTTCTGGAGGGACTACAAACAGCATCACAGTTGACTGGGGTGCGGCTGGAACGGGTACTGTGTCAGTGACGGCTCAGTTGCCTGGTTGTCCCCAGGCCCCTGTGGTAGAACTTGAAGTAAGACTATATGATGTTATTGAAAGTGTTCAGAGCGGTTACTGGGATGATCCTGCTACATGGGATTGCGCCTGTGTGCCATTTTCAACAAGTAACGTGCGCATTAATACAGGTCATACAGTTACTCTCAGGAGTGCAGGCGATATAGAAGTAAATAATCTTGTTATTGAACAGGGAGCTGTAATTGATTATAGTAATCTGCCTCTTGTGGTACATGGTTGTTTTATTGTTGACGGTACTTACCAGGGAGGTTCAGACAGTGACCTGACCCTCGATGGACTGGATACTGAGATAGCAGGGGAGGGGACAATTGTTGGAGGATTGACAATTCCCGAAGGAAACAAAATAGTATCTGCAACAGCCCAGCTTACTATAAATTCCGGAGATATTACTATGGGAGGCAGTGTATTTGTAAGCAATCACGGGGAAATTACACTGGACGGTGATATTCTTGGTGGTGACGCCTCGACCACCTGGGTAAACTACGAAAATTCAATCCTGGAAATAACAGGTGATCTCCTGATAACAGGTGCTTTAAGAGCTTATGCCCCCGGCAACCTGGTTAATTATAACGGTGCTGACCAGGCAATAAAGACACCCTTTAATTCCGTCTACTATGATCTCTATATCGGTAATGCCGGCACAAAAACCCTGACAAATTCGATTACAATAGAAGGAGATCTTCTTTTATATGCTACCAGCACCCTGGATGTCAGCCCATTCAATTACCTGATTAGTTTAGCTGGTAACTGGACCAATAATAGCTCTACTTTTATCCCACGTTCCTCTGATGTTATTTTTAATGGCAGTACTGACCAGGCAATAACAGGAGCTGAAACTTTTCACAATCTTCAGTATATAAATACAGGTGGAGACCTGGTTCTCTCAGATAATGTGGTCATTGAAAATAATCTTCAGATGGCAGGCCGGGATATTATTACAGGCTCCAATATATTAACTATCGGAACAGGTGCAGCCACGGTTGGTTCACTGACATATGTCTCTGGTATTCTTACAGGAATAATGGAAAGGTGGATCAATACCTTTGGGAACACTCTTTTCCCTGTTGGCATAAGTGGTTCTTATCATCCGGCCAGGTTGTATGTTAACCTTTTAGATAACCCGGGCTCAGTGATAGTTGAATTTATACCTACCGATCCGGGATCAGACGGATTGCCATTAATTGATGGCACAACAGACATCCTGTACCATTTTACAGAAGGATACTGGAACTTTACGGCAGCCAACGGGTTCAATGCGGCTAACTACAATCTTGATCTGCAGGCGACCAACTTCTCGAGTTATCCTCTGAACATTAATTCAAGGATTCTGTCCAGGACAAATAATCTGGATTGGGTTCTTGATGGTAATCATGTCACTGCCAGTGTTCCAAATATTTATAGAGATCTTATGGCAAATGGAATATCAACACTTGGAACGCAGTTTGGCATTGCTTATGCATGTGCTCCTTATATTATTGATGCTGTTATAACACAACCATCATGCTTTGGATATGATGACGGAGCAATAAATATTACTCCTGTAGGCGGAGCAGCTCCATATACTTTTTTATGGTCACCAGGTGGCGAAACAACAGATAATATTACAGGTCTGTCTGCAGGTAATTACAGTGTTAATGTTACAGATGCCCTGGGATGTGTTACCACTGAAGCATTCAATGTCTCACAGCCAAATGAAATAATAATAGATTATCTGGTTAACAACGTGGCATGCAAAGAAGACTCCGACGGAGCAATTGATATCTCGGTCACAGGAGGTACAGAGCCATATACCTATGTATGGAGCACCATAGACGGTAGCGGCTTAGCATTTTCAGATGAAGATCAGACAGGACTTACCGGGGGGACATATACAATTACAATTATTGATGACAATGGTTGTTCGGCTACAGAAGATATATTAGTTAGCATTGAAGATAATATCCCGCCCGTGATAATATGCCCTGCTAATCTTACAGCAGCATGTGATATTTCTGAACAACCTGCCTATCTCACATATGCCGAGTTTACGGCTGCTGGTGGTACTGCAAGTGATAATTGTGAACTGGACACTGACAGTTTTGTAATGTTGTCAGAGAGTTCCGATGGCAGTAGCTGCCCGGAAGTGATTACCAGGATATACCAGATAACGGATGACAATGGCAACAGCCAGACATGTTCTCAGATAATTACGGTGGATGATGATATACCGCCCACTGCCAGCAACCCTGCTACAATAACTGTTGAGTGTACAGATGAAGTGCCCTTGCCTGACATTTCAGTGGTAACAGACGCAGCAGACAATTGTGGAGCACCTCTTATTGCTTTTATTAGTGATCTAAGTGATGGCAATACCTGCCCTGAAACGATAACCCGCACCTATTCTGTTACAGACGCCTGCGGAAATTATATAGAAGTACAACAAATTATTATCGTTGATGATGTCACCCCACCAACTGCTGATACCCCGTCAGCCATTGTTGTGGAGTGCCCGGGAGATGTGCCTCCTCCGGATATTTCCGTGGTAGCCGGGATTACTGATAATTGCACGGCAGTTCCATCAGTTGCTTTTGTTGAAGATGTGAGCGATGGTAATACATGCCCCGAAATTATTACCAGAAGATATTCAATTACAGATGATTGCGGGAATTCTTCAATAATTGAACAATCCATTACTATTCATGATCTCACAGATCCTACAGCAAGCAATCCGCCGCCAATAAGCGTGGAGTGCCTGGCTGACATTCCTGCACCTGATGTTTCAGTAGTAACAGATGAGGCTGACAATTGCACTGCATCACCGCTGGTGGCCTTCGAAGAAGATATAAGTGACGGGAATACCTGTCCGGAGATAATAACACGAATTTATTCGGTTACTGATGAATGTGGTAATTCAATAGATGTAAGCCAGACAATAACGATAAATGACATAACACCACCCACTGCAAGTAATCCTGCTTCTGTATATGCAGAATGCCTGGCTGATGTACCTCTGCCTGATGTTTCAGTGGTAACGGATGAAGCTGACAATTGCACTTCTTCACCTGTGGTGCTGTTTGTAGGTGACTTGAGTGATGGTAATACATGTCCTGAAATAATTACAAGAACTTATTCTGTCTCGGATGAATGCGGAAACTCAATAACTGTAAACCAGACAATTACAGTACATGATTTAACACCTCCCACTGCAAGTAATCCTCCACCTGTAAATGTTCAATGCCTTGCTGACGTGCCCGCACCCGATATATCTGTTGTTTCCGATGCATCTGATAATTGTACAGCACCGGTAATAGCCTTCGTGAGCGACGTAAGTGATGGTAGTACATGCCCTGAAACAATAACAAGAACCTACTCGGTAACAGATGAATGTGGAAACTCGGTTACTGTAGAACAGACAATAACGGTTAACGATGCTACCGATCCTGTTATAAGTGGGTGTCCTGCTGATATAGTGGTGTCAGCAGACCCGGTGACCTGTGATGCCGTGGTTAACTGGATTGAGCCAACTGCAGCAGATAACTGCAGCCTGGCAGACTTTACCGGCAGTCATATTCCGGGAAGTACATTCAGTATGGGAACCAGTATAGTTACATACACAGCCACAGACGATTGCGGCAATACGGCAACATGTACTTTCAATATTAGTGTGGTAGATGATACGGGGCCGGTTATAACCTCGTGTGCAGGCGACAGGACTATAAGTGCTGATAATAATTGTGAGACAATGTTGCCTGATCTGATAGGTGAAATTATTGCATATGATAATTGCAGCCCGGCATTGGTTATTACCCAACAACCTGCTGCAGGAACATTAATACCAGCAGGTACAACAGAAGTTACCATTACAGTAACTGACGGAAGCGGAAATCCTACGGAATGTTATACTGATATTACGGTTACTGATGATACTGCACCAGTACTGATTACAACGGATACAACAGTCTATATCGGCTTGGGTAATTTTGTTACAATAGACAGCTCATATGTATTTGATGCACTTTTATCTTATGATAACTGTGGCATTGCTTCGGTAGTGATAGACATAAACACGTTTGACTGCAGTATGCTGGGACCGAATGTTGTTAATGTGATTGCTTTTGATGAAGCCGGGAACAGTACACCGGGAACAGCAACAGTTACAGTAAGTGATACAAATACTGTGATTGCTTATGCAGGACCTGATGATTATGTTTACCTGGATGAGGGATCATATACCCTGAGCGCTGCTTCAGCAGACAATGGAACAGTTATATGGGGAACAACGGGTGATGGAGTATTTGATGACCCGACATTGCTTAACCCAACATACACACTGGGAACAACAGATATTGACAGCGTTAAGCTGTTCATGGATGTAACTCCTGTTACCGGATGTACCCCGGTGAGTGATACCATCAAACTGACCATCACTGAAAGACCGGTGGCTGATGCAGGGGCTGACGATGCCGTATGCGCTTCAGAAACTTCATATACAGTGACCGATGCTTCCGCATCAGGCGGGACAGTACTCTGGACAAGCAGCGGTGATGGAAGCTTCGATGATGCCACAGTGGATAATCCCGTTTATACTTTTGGTACTGCTGATCTTGATGCCGGAACAGTTATACTCACACTCACCGTTTCCGGAATGTTTGAAGATTATTACGATGATAAAATAATTACTATAAATGCTTTACCGGATATAGTGGTTGAGGAGCATTCTGACATAACATGCAATGGATTATCGGATGGAGTATTACGTATAAGCGCTGCAGGTGGTACAGAGCCTTACCAGTATAGTTTTAATGGTGCTCCTTATCAGTCGTCAGGTGAATTTACAGGGCTCATTGCCGGTGATTATAGTATTTCAGTTGTTGACGATAACGGATGCGAAAAAGATACTGTTATTACAATTATCGAACCCGATGTATTGTCCTATACACTGGATGAGGTAAGTCATTGCAGTTGTTACGGAGCAAAGGACGGATCAATAAACATTACAATCAGTGGCGGTACACAGCCCTATTTGATTAGCTGGACCGGTCCCAATGGTTATACGTCTACTGAAGAGGATCTTATTGATATTTCAGCAGGTACGTATTCAATGAACTTCACAGATATCAATAACTGCAATTCATTTTCATTCTTTGTAATAATAACCCAACCACCCCAGATATTGATTACACCTGTCAGTGTATCGGATTTTAATGGTTATGGAGTGAGTTGCTATGGAGAAACAGATGGTTATATTAATGTAAGTGTGAGCGGAGGAACAGGGGCATTGATTATTAGCTGGGATGGCCCCGGCGGGTTTACTTCTTCAGATGAGGACATTTCATATCTTGAAGCTGGTGATTATACTATTACTGTAACAGATGAGCTCGGTTGTTCTGAGTCGTACGAATTCAGTCTTACTGAGCCTGAAGAGATTAGTATTACATACAGTGTTTCTGATGCATCATGTCCTGATGTGGCCGATGGTTCAGTAGATCTGACAATAACAGGAGGTGTGATGCCATATAATATACTCTGGGATGATGGGGTGACCACAGAGGATCGTGCCTCTGTTATGAGCGGAAATTATTCAGTCCAGGTTATAGATGCCAACGGATGCTGGAGTCTGGCTGATATAAGGGTTGATTTTGTAGGGGACGGGTGTCTTGAGGTATACGAGGTGATTACTCCCGGGGTAGTGGACGGCCAGAATGATTACCTGGTGATCAGAAATATTAACCTTTATCCTAATGCTGAAATCAAGATATTTAACAGGTGGGGACAACTGGTTTACAGCGCTAAAAATCTGGACGAGAACAGGTGGGACGGAACGTATAAGGGTAAACCCCTGCCTGTGGATTCATATCATTATATACTTGATCTTGGTGATGGATCTGCCCCCAGAACAGGGACAATAACTATTATTAGATAAAAATTGACTAATTTTTGTGTCAATATGAGAAATACCAAAAGAATACTGCTCATTATATGTGGAATACTGCTGGGTATATCAGTAAATGCCCAGCAGGTTCCTATGTATAGCCAGTATATAATGAATGGGTTTTTAATAAACCCTTCATATGCGGGCAATGACGGATATACTACCCTGAACCTGACAGCCAGGGAGCAATGGTTGGGTATGCCTTCTTCTCCAAGTACATATGCCGTTAGTTTCCAGACGAGATGGCTGAGGAACAGTTATATCCAGAAATCAACCAATGTCAGAAAAGAGATAGTTAAACCAACAAGGCCAAGCAGAGTTGGTCTTGGTGCCTATGTTTTTAACGACAGGAATGGCATTATCAGTCGAACGGGCTTTTCGGCAACTTATGCTTATCATATTGAAGTGGGAAGATATGGATCACTGTTGTCTTTCGGACTGGCTTCTACACTTTACCAGTTTGCAATAGATCTCGATGGTGCGATAGTGGCTGACATTAACGATGAATTCCTGAATAATTATGACAGGGTTGTTTTTATACCGGATTTTAATTTTGGGGTTAGTTACACATCACCAAAATATTACCTTGGTTTTTCTGCAACTCAATTATTCAGAGGAACACTTACTCTGGGCAATACAGCTAAAAATCCGCGAACTGAACTGGGACACTTTTTCCTGACGGGAGGAGTTAAAGTTCCTCTGGCTGGTAACGAATGGATACTTGAACCCTCAGTGCTTATCAAAACATCTGACATGATATTGAAGGCTGCCCAGATGGACATCACTGCCAGAATATATTACAAGGAAGATTATTGGGCTGGTATATCTTACCGTACAGAGGATGCGGTGATAATGATGGTGGGACTGAGATATGACAAGTTCTATTTTGCATATGCCTTTGATCTTGCACTTACGGATATAAGAAAACATAGTCAAGGTTCACATGAACTGTCATTTGCTGTAAAATTTGGCGATAATGCCAGGAGATACCGCTGGCTAAACCAGTACTGATGTTCAGTGCGGGCTGCATATAATACATGAATAAACTTTATTTATTCCTGCTGCTTATATTTATATGCTTTTCATCTTGCGAAAAGAAAAGATTTTTCGAGGGTGAAATGCCAGGACTTCAATTTTCAGATGATACTGTACATTTTGATACGGTTTTTACCAGCATTGGAACTGTAACAAGAGAGCTAAGAATAAAGAACCCCTACAGGTCATGGTTGCTTATCGACAGGATTAATCTTGCAGGGGGAGAAAGCTCGTCTTTCAGATTAAATGTTGATGGTATACCTGGGATCAGTTTCAATAAAATAGAGATAGCCCCCTCTGACAGCCTCTTTATCTTTATTGATGCTATAATTGATCCTAACAATCAGGATAATCCAATTCTGATTAACGACTCCATTGAATTTGAAATGAAGGGTAATATCCAGGATGTTAACCTGATTGCCTGGGGCCAGGATATCAGCCTGATAAACTCTGCAATTGTGGGGACAGGGACATGGACAGAGGGGAAGCCTTACGTTATTTACAATTCAATGATGGTTGATACTGGTCATGTGCTTACTATTACCGAAGGAGCGAAATTACTTTTTCACAGGGGTTCAACTATGTATGTGGCCGGCACACTAGTTGTTGAAGGTACACCTGAAAAGCCTGTGATATTTGCTTCTGACAGGATTGAACCATTGTATTCAGACATTCCGGGCCAGTGGAACGGATTATATTTTCTTAACGGAAGCGCAGGGAATATTATTAGGAATGCAAGCATAATAAATGCTGTTTCAGGCCTGCATTCAGGAAATCTAGGGACAGAGGATCCGGCACCCGGTATCGAATTAACGAACCTGGTAATCGCTCATATGTCAGTAAGTGGGCTATCTTCCCTGGGATCCAGCATTTATGCAGAGAATATGGTCATCGCACACTGTGGATACTATTGTGCTTTCCTCGCATCAGGCGGTGATTACAATTTTATTCACTGCACAATGGCAAATCGCTGGGATTATTCCAACCGCTTAAGTCCTGCAGTGTACATAAGTGATTTCTATGATTATAATGAACAAAGATTTACCGGTGAACTTATAAAGGCTGGATTTTACAATTCTGTGATTACAGGCCGTAAGGATTCTGAAATATTTATGGATAGTAATGATGGAGAGAAACTAAATATAGAGTTTTTCAATTGCCTTATAAAGAGCGACGACCTGCAGGATTACACCTGTGAGGATTGTATTTCAGATTCAGATCCTCTTTTCGTAAGCTGGACAGACTATGACTTCAGGCCGGATACACTTTCACCTCTTATTGACCGCGGATCAAACTACTATGCTGAAATGGCACCATATGATCTGCGCGGTAACAACAGGTTAGGGGACGCAGGTCCTGATCTTGGCGCTTATGAGAAACAGATTGGTGAAAATGCTGAAGAAAAATAACTTCATTATCGTTGCGGGCACTGCTCTGCTAATTATTATTACAACAGGCTATATGTTTGATTACAAGCAGGACAGACATACAAATGCCTTGCGTATAATGTTTTATAATGTTGAAAATTTTTTTGATACTATAGATAGTAATCTTGGTGATGAAGAGTTCCTGCCAGTCTCTCCACGAAAGTGGAATTCATATAAATATTACAGAAAACTGAATAATATCTTCAAGGCAATAGCCCTGTCGTGCAATGATATGAACACACCTGATATAATAGGACTATGCGAGGTAGAGAGCGTTGATATACTACTGGATCTTTGTTATAAAACCCATCTGTCACATGAGGGTTACGGTTGTGTTATTTCAGCGGGGAAGGATGAAAGAGGTATTAATACAGCACTTATTTACAGGAAAGAAAAGATGTGCATGATATCATCTGAATCATGGTGTCCTACATATAATGATGGTACTTATATGGCCACAAGAGCTGTGCTTTACTGCAGGTTTAAGTTACGCAGTGACACACTTGATGTAATGGTTTGTCACTGGCCATCAAGGAGGGGAGGGGCTATATCATCAGATAAAAGAAGAAAGATGGTGGCTGCTTACCTCAGAGATAAGGTAGATAGTCTTGGCCCGGAAAGGAAATTGTTAATTATGGGTGATATGAACGATGAACCATATTCAGAATCGGTGAAAGATATTCTCGGGGCTACCATGAACCCGGAAAATGAAATGAGAGACAAACTCGTAAATACAGCCTCAGATGTTAATAATGAAATGGGTTCCTATAAATACCAGGGGACATGGTACAATTTTGACCAGATAATAATATCAGGACTATTATATCGATCATGCAGAGGACTGTACTATAAAAGGCAAAGTTACAGGATTGTCGGGGAAGACGCTCTGCTGACCGACGATGTTTCATATAAAGGATACAGGCCCTTTGGCACATGGTGGGGATATAATTATGAGGGTGGATTCAGTGATCACCTTCCTGTTACGGTGGAACTGAATTTCAGATAGTACTACCCTGAAACGGGCTTTAACCCAATCTCGGCTGCTTTTAAAATCAGAAAATCCTTTGCTGCTTCATAATTATTTGGAATAATCCCATCCAGAATGGCTTCTTTTATGCTGTCCTTTAAATAACCTACCTGCCTGCCGGGTTTAATATTAAAGATTCTTATTATTTCATTGCCGCCTATGGGTGGCTGGAAATTCCGGATATGATCCTTTTGCTCAATCTCAATAAGTTTTTGCCTGACAATCATAAAATTCTGTAAATGCTGTTTGACTTTCTTCTCATTCTTTGAAGTAATATCAGCCTCGCAAAGCATCATGAGATCATCAATTGTATCACCTGCATCAAAAAGTAATCTCCTTATGGCAGAATCTGTCACCGTTTCCTGGGCCAGAGTTATGGGTCGTAAATGAAGTGCTACAAGATTACTTACATATTTCATCTCATCCCCCAAAGGAAGCTTAAGTCTTTTGAATATACCGGGAACCATTTTTGATCCGATAAATTCATGTCCGTGGAATGTCCATCCGGTACCCTCAATGTATTTCTTTGTTTTCGGCTTGGCTATGTCATGTAAAAGGGCAGCCCATCTTAACCATAGTGAGTTAGACTTTTTACTTATATTGTCGACAACCTGCAGTGTGTGTTCAAAGTTATCCTTATGACCATGTTTAGCCTTCTTTTCAACACCCTTCAGCCTATGAACCTCAGGGAGTATAATTTCCAGTAAGCCGGTATCATATAACAAGCTGAAACCGACAGAGGGCTTCTGACAGAGTAATATTTTGTTCAGCTCAGCTGTAATTCTTTCTGAGGATACAATTGAGATTCGGCCGGAATTATCCTTTATGGATTCAAAGGTTTCCGGATAAATATAAAAATCAAGCTGGGCGGCAAACCTGATTGCCCTCATCATCCTCAACGGGTCATCAGAGAATGTTCTTCCGGGTTCAAGTGGTGTTCGTATGATTCTGTTTTCCAGGTCAAAAATACCGTCAAAGGGATCAATTAGCTGTCCATAAGTCTCCCTGTTAAGACTGATAGCCATAGCATTTATGGTGAAGTCACGTCTGTTTTGATCATCTTCGAGATTGCCGTCTTCAACTACTGGTTTACGTGAATCCCTGCTGTACGATTCTTTTCTTGCCCCGACAAATTCAATGATATGTCCCCGTGCCCTGAACATTGCTGTACCAAAATTCTTATAAACCGTTACCTTTATCCGGGGTGATATTTGTCCCGCTACCTTTTTTGCAAGATCTATACCACTTCCTTTAACAACAATGTCAATATCCTTATTATCATGATTACGTTCCATCAGGCAGTCTCGTACATATCCTCCGATTACATATACCTCTACCCCCGACTCATGCGCAGAATCAGATATCAGCCTGAAAATACTGTCAGATATACATCTGCTTATATGTAGATATGACGATTTGTTCATAATATATGACAAAATTACAATTTAATGAGCAAAAAGTAGTTATTATCTAAGTATTTGAACAACGGTATAGTATTTGATGTTATAGGGAAAACAATTTAAGAATTATATTATGGTAGAACATTTAACTAAAGACACGTTTCTAACAAAGGTATTTAATTACGAGGAAAACAAAGAATGGAAATTTGAAGGCGACAAGCCTTGCATGATTGATTTTTATGCTGACTGGTGTCAGCCATGTAAGATGGTTGCTCCTATTCTTGAAGAGCTATCAAAAGAATATAATGATTCACTTGACATTTACAAAATAGATACCGAGTCGGAACAGGAACTGGCTGCAATATTTGGAATAAGGAGTATACCTTCACTTTTATTTGTACCGAAGGATGGACAGCCCCAGATGGCTATGGGAGCTTTGCCAAAAGATACTTTTGAGAAGGCCATAAAAGATGTCCTGGTAGTTGAAAAGCAAAAGTAATTATTAAAAAAAAGTTAAAAGTTCAATTTTCATAGGTGATTATTGCAACAATTAATACCTTTGTTACGTTAAAAGAACAGAAGGTAACA
>Ga0272443_10004728_pt1 | contig 14568 bp, 10 predicted proteins | sample SSMAcet12_FD_193581 | JGI IMG/M metagenome (GOLD analysis project Ga0272443, IMG submission 193581) | Marine sediment archaeal communities from Little Sippewissett salt marsh, Falmouth, MA, United States - SSM-Acet-12 | ecosystem: Environmental > Aquatic > Marine > Wetlands > Sediment ...
TTCTCCAATCAACAATACACTTTTTTTTTTATTGGATTTGTAACTATATTGCTATAATAGTGTATTTAGAGTATAGATGAAGAATATTTTTTAATAAATATAGTGAGATTATTATGAAAACACGATTTACGCATTTAGTATCGTTTTCCCTATTGTTAATTTGCTTATCACTCTTAGCTAACAATTCAGCTTATACCATGTACAACAATTTCCCATACGTATTTACCGAAAACTTAGGTCAGTGGGAAGATGGTATCAGATATACTGCTATGGGTAATGATGTTACTTTCATGATTACTGTCAAAGGGATTAAATACGACTTCTTTAAATCGGAGAACAAAGGCAACATGTTATCCGTTCAAGGCAACGTAGTTTCTATGAACTTTGTTGGGGGATCCGTTAGCGAAATAATACCTCAAGATCAGATTCAAGGCAAATGGAATTATTTTTATGGCAATGACCCAAATAAATGGATTAAAAACTCTATGAAATACAGATCACTTCTGCTAAAAAATACTTTTTCTGGGGTTGATACTAAGGTGATGTTAGATAATGGCAACCCTAGATATGACTTCATTGTTCATCCTGGCACAAATCCTGATATCATTAAGTTCTCCTTTTCTGGAATGAAAGAAGCTCGGTTAGATAATCAAGGTAATATTGTGCTTAGTACAAGTATAGGTGATGTTTATAATGGAAGAGTCTATGCCTATCAAATTAATAATGGTTTGAAGAAACAAGTCCAATGCGATTTTGTTAAACTTGATAATACTTTTGGATTTAACGTAAACGAATACGATAAGAATCTTCCTCTTATAATTGATCCTATAGTGTTTGCTTCATATTTTGGCGGTTCATTAGAAGATGAAATAATTGGTGTCGCATCTGGTGAAGACGAATTCTTCTACGTCTGTGGCTGGACTAAATCACTTGATTTCGTTACCACTGAAGGCGCTTATCAGCAAGATTACTTATATGACAAAGATATTTTTATATCAAAATTCAAGATAGATGGATTTACTAAAGAGTTAGTGTTTTCAACATTGATTGGATTTAATAATGAAGATTACCCAACAGATATTGATTTAGATTTCGAAGGGAATATATTCGTATGTGGAGCTACAAATTCATCTGGTTTCCCCTGCTTAAAAGGATTCAGCCAGGCATATAATGGTGAATTTGACGGTGTGTTAATTAAACTATCTTCAGATGGCTCGGAATTAATATATTCATCTGTTTTTGGTGGCACCAAAGATGATTTCTGCACCGATATGGAAGTAACAAGCTCGGGATATGTATATGCAGTTGGTTATACTATGTCATCAAATTTCCCAACAAAATCCGCTTACCAAAATACTTTGAAAGGAAATACAGATGCCTTTTTCTTCAAAACAAATAAAAGCGGCACATCTTTAGAAAACTCGACATTCTTTGGAGGTAATGGCGAAGACAAAGCTTTCGCTATGAGTATTGATAATTCAGAAAAAGTATATTTTACTGGCTATACAATGTCTGATGATTATCCTGCACAACCTTTCCAGATGTGGGGTCCGAATTACAAAATGAAATCACCTTTTGACCATATTTATAATGGTGGTCAGGATGCCTTTATTACTAACCTTACTTCCAGTGGTGGTCTGGTTTATTCAACATTTTTCGGTGGAAAGAATAATGAATGTGGAACTGCTATTAGCGCTAATGATGATGGCACTTGCTATTTGGCTGGGTGGGTTGAATCTTCAACAACTGAATCAGAATTCCCTATTTCTCAGATTGCTATCCAACCAAAAACTGCAGGCAAACTTGATGGTTTCATTGTTCACATGGATGCACTTAGAGAAGAGAAATCCCCTTGGCCCCAGTGGAACAGAGTTTATCAGGATATGATATTCTCAACTTATCTGGGTGGTAATGACGACGATAATATAATAAAAATGGAAAGCAATTTAGGATATAACGCCATCTTGATTTCGGGTAAAACAGCATCTTCTAATTTCTTTTCTAAGAACCCTTTAGATATTAAAAAAGGTACCGGTGTAGATGCATTCTTTACTGCCGTTGGCTTAGATGGCAGTGATATCAACTTCTCTACTGTTTATGGCGGCAATGGAACAGATATTGGAAATGATTTTAGTATTGATAAATATAACAACATCCTTCTCGCTGGTTCTACTTCTTCTGATGATTTCCCTCAAGCTAATAGCATCCAGGAAAACTTTGCAGGAGGTGAATCTGATGGATATTTTATCAAAAGCATCAAAGGTTCTATTATGCTTTCTTCTCCTATTACTAATGATGAGTTTTGCTTAGGCGGACAGGTTAATATTCGTTGGAATTCTACGGAAATTTCTGAAAAAGAAAAGTATCTTATAGAAATTAAGAATGCCCTTGATGATGAATGGTCAGTATTAAAAGATGATGTAACTATTCTAAACTTTAGATGGGATATTCCGAATGATTATGAATCTGGTGAATACTTGATAAGGATTTCTCATGTTTCTGGAGCTACAGCAGAAATGAGTGCTGGTTTCTTAATTAAAACACCTCCTGCTATTACATCAATCTCTCATTACCCAGAAGATTTAGAGCTATGCGAGGGCGAATCTGTATCATTTTCTGCCGAAGCCACAGGCGATGATCTTGTGTATCAATGGAGACACGATGGGATTGTTATTACTGGTGTAGAGACTAACGAGCTTATACTCTCAGAAATTACAAAAGAAGAAGCAGGAAATTATGATTTAGTAGTATCTGGAAGTTGCAATCCTAACGCAACAAGCCAGAAGTTTAAACTAAGTGTTATTAAATCACCATCAATTACATCACAATGCGATGATATAACCGTAGAAGAATATGATGAAATCTCTTTATTCGTTGAAGCGGAAGGTGATAATCTTGAGTATATTTGGAAGAAGAATGGCGAGTTAATTATTGGAGCTGATAAAGCAACTTATGTAATACCTTCTGCTAAAAAGGATCATAAAGGCAAATATCAATGTTTTGTAAGTAATGATTGTGGAGAAGTATCATCACAGTTGATAGATGTCGAAGTTGAACAAAATATTTCTGTTGAAGATCAAGAAAAAGAGCAAATTAAGGATATGAGTGTTACTGTATACAGCACTTCCACCTCTAATGAACTCATTGAGTACTCCATACATTCAAATAGCGAACGTTTGGTTCAAATAAGTCTGATTGATAATAACGGTTCTTATATTATTGATCTATTTGATGGAGCAATTCCTAAAGGTGATAGCAATCATTCATTCATGTCAGATATTTTAAGTTCTGGCATTTATTGGATACAGGTAGTCAGTGGAGATGAAATAGCTGTTAGCAAGTTGCAGATAATTAAGTAAAATGTCACATCTTATGTAGATTTGAATTGTTAATGCCTGCCATTTTTATTTAATGGCGGGCTTTTTCTTGACTTTGACACGATATTGCCGTAAGTCATTGATATATAAAGGGCACGGAGACCCCATTTTCACACTACGCAAGGGTTATCGTATTGATATATAAGAATTTATATCATTTGTTCTTATGAAGTCTGGTAGTTTCTTCGGGTTCAATATCCTCATTAACCTTATAATATCCACGATCATATTAGAACGTAAACAGAATTCTTGACTCTCTATTTCTACTTAGCTGACTTACATCTTGCTTAATAACGATCTGATCTTGTTCTCAATGAACATTTAAAGACCATTGCAAAATAGAAGAAAATCCCCCTTTGTCCCCCTTTTAAAAAAGGGGGAGATTTTCATGATAATTATATATCAATGGCTTACTCCCTCCCGTACTTGTAAGGGAGGGTCGGGGAGGGATCAATTCTGGGGTTTTGCAATGGTCTTATTTATTAATTACGCTTTAGATAATTTCCATGATGATTCAATTGCGGGTATGTGTCAAAGTCCAATAAAAAGGGCTACCCTTGTTTGGGCAGCCCATATCTAATAACAATTATGTTAATAATCAGATTATAATAGCGGAGCTAATACTAATGATACGATAGACATCAACTTGATTAAAATATTAATTGATGGTCCGGATGTATCTTTAAATGGATCGCCAACAGTATCGCCTACAACAGCGGCTTTGTGTGGATCTGATCCTTTGTAATATGTTTTACCGTCAATATCAACACCTGCTTCGAACATTTTCTTAGCGTTGTCCCAACCACCACCAGCATTTGACTGGAAGATAGCCATAAGAACACCTGTTACAGTTACACCGGCTAATAAGCCACCAAGTGTTTCTGCACCAAAGATAAATCCAACTATGATTGGAACTGATACAGCAAGCAAGCCAGGGAATATCATCTGGCGAATAGAAGATTTTGTAGATATAGCAACACATTTTTCGTATTCTGCTTTACCCTCTGCTTTTTCATATACAGTAATATCTTCTTTGGGCCATTCGTTTACTGGTTTATCTCCGTGTTTTCTCATTAAAGCAAGAGCGTTTGTAAGCTCTGGGATTGTAGTGAATTGGCGACGTACCTCTTGTATCATTGACATAGCAGCGCGTCCAACAGCGCCCATAGCAAGAGCGGAGAAAACGAATGGCATAATACCACCAAAGAACAATCCTGCCATAACGGTCGGTTTTGAAATTGCAATAACATCAATTTTTGCAGCTGTCATAAACGCAGCAAATAATGCGAGTGCGGTCAAAGCAGCAGAGCCAATAGCAAATCCCTTACCTATAGCGGCAGTTGAATTACCAACAGCGTCAAGCTTGTCTGTTTTCTCGCGAACATCGTGTGGAAGTTCAGACATTTCAGCGATACCACCTGCATTGTCTGCGATTGGTCCATAAGCATCAACAGCAAGTTGGATACCTGTTGTTGCAAGCATACCAACAGCAGCAATAGCTATACCATAAAGACCAGCGAAATAAAAAGCTCCAATAATTGAGAAAGCTACGAGTAAGACAGGAATAGCTGTGGACATCATACCAGTTCCAAGACCAGCAATAATGTTAGTTGCAGCGCCTGTTATGGATTGCTCGGCGATTCTCTTAACGGGTGGTTTGCCTAAGCCAGTGTAATATTCAGTAATAGCACCGATACCGAGACCAGCGATAAGACCAATAATAGTAGATAAAAATACACCAAGCGAAGTAATTTCTTTAGCTCCACCATAGAGCGGACTATCGAATACCCATCTTTCTGGAAGTACCCATACAATAATGAAATAAGAGACGATAATCATTATGATACCGGCAGTATAAGTACCTATATTCAAAGCTGTTTGGGGATTGCCATCTTCTTTCACTCTTACTAAGAATGTACCAAATATAGAAACTATGATACCTGAGGCAGCAAGCAATAATGGAAGTATGACTGGTCCGAGACTGCCAAATGGAGATTGTGACATTTCTGCGATTCCGAAAAATGCAGCACCGAGAACCATAGTACCAATTATTGAACCAACATAAGATTCAAAAAGGTCAGCACCCATACCAGCGACGTCTCCTACGTTATCGCCAACGTTGTCAGCGATAGTAGCTGGATTCAATGGGTGATCCTCTGGAATACCTGCTTCTACTTTTCCAACAAGGTCAGCACCAACATCAGCGGCTTTTGTATAAATACCGCCACCAACTCTTGCGAATAGAGCGATAGAAGATGCACCAAAAGAGAATCCCGTTAATACAGTGATAACTCTACCTAACATGTGTGGATCTTCAACACCAAACATTGTTCCATAAACAATAAAAAGACCACCAAGTCCGAGTACACCAAGGCCAACAACTCCCATACCCATTACTGAGCCACCATTAAATGCAACTATGAGAGCTTTGTTCAAACCCTCGCGAGCGGCATTAGTTGTGCGGACATTGGCTTTCGTTGCTACTTTCATGCCGATATAGCCGGCAAGACCGGAGCAAAAAGCTCCAACCACAAATGAAAGTGCTACAAGTGGGCTGGAATCCTCTGCCGAAGATCCTTGAACGGCAAGCAGAACAGCTACGATAACCACAAATATGGCAATCACCTGATACTCAGCTTTTAGAAATGCCATTGCACCATTTGCTACATATTGGGCAATGTTCTTCATTTTTTCGTTGCCTGGATCCTGTTTGCTTACCCACACAGATCTGATGTAGGTAAAAAGCAACGCGAGAAGACCTATCGCAGGCACTAAGTAAAGAATATTATGCATAATAATACTTTTAATTAATTGAACATATATTAATTGAGAAAAACTCTAATTTTCAAAAAAAAATGCACTATATATGCTTTAGAGTGCAAATTTTCATATTCATTCTTACTTTATATATCAATTACTTTTATCATCATAGTGAAAGTTAAGTTAATGAATAATATAAAAAATTAAAAATTTTTGTTAATTTTTATTACAACACTTATCATTTTGTAACTCGATTGTTGTACTAAGATCGTTATCTGGAAAAGCCATATTGAGCTATGCAAAATTTTCTAAAACTTAAAAGTATTGGCTATTAAAGAAATTCATCATCAAAGATCTCCTTATACAAACCATGTCCATTAATGATAAAACTATCGAAGTATCCAGTGAACCATTGGGATAACGAAATCCCGTTATTAATATTCTGCTTAATATCCTCAGCATTTTCAACACCACCAGTGCGTATTATATGGAATTCATGCCGTAGCTGTTTTGTAGTTAGATATTCTGCTGCAAGTTTACATAAATGCAATGATGTATCTTTTAGTGCAGAACCGCTTACTCCTCCACCGAAAGTGGATGTAAAATGATCGAACAACTTTATTTCGGTATGACTTACTTCTTGGCGTATTGTTTCATAAGACGTAGAAGTATTGCCAAGGTTTATTCCATCATATCCGAGATCGAGCAGAATATCTATAATACTTGCAATATTTGATGGTGCAGTATCAACTGAGAATTTTACAATTAATGGAATATTCCTGTTCCTTTTTGAAATGAAGTTTTTACTGACATATTCGAGACGATTAACCAAGTCTATATCTAAGCCACTACTTATAATCGCTGAATGTGAAGGAACATTCGGGCAGCTCTCGTTGATTTCTATAAAGTCAACTCCAGCTTTTTCATAAAGCTGCAAACCATCGAGTAAGCAAGATAGCAATTCTTCACCAGAAGACATTGGATCTGCGGCAATACTCGCTCCAATGGGACAACCATGCACTTTATCGTACTTTGATAATGTCTTAGCCACAATACTATGCCCAGGATTCGGAAGTCCCATCCAATTAATTGCTATTCGAGTTCTCGGAAACGAAATAAATGGATGAAGTATGTGGTTTTTTAAATTGCCTTTTCTGCCACCTTTTGTGGTAGTTCCAGTTAGAAATGCTCCAGCACCTTGGCGCACTGCTGTATTGTACCCATCTCCGTTTTTAAACATTCCTGCTGCGTTGAAAAGTGGAACTGAGAAATCTATTCCCCAAAGTGTTTCGCTAAACTCAATTGGCATTAGATTTCTTTCGGGGATTGACTCATTAACTAATAATTTTAGAAATAATTTTCTTGCATAAGAATAGAAAAAAACTGACTGCTTTGGAATTACTCGTGTCAATACTTTTCGTAATGGTATATCAGTTTTTGAAAGAATTTCTGTTATAGTCATTTAGAATATCGTAGCTATTTAATAATCGTATATATTGGACCTTTCGGAGTAAGTTGGCTTTCAATCAGATTAACTGAAAAGCTCTCCATTGGAGGTATATCTAATCTATTATACTCTTTCAAAATATCAATAAATCCGCTGCTTAATGATTTTTTTATCCTGATTAATGTAACGTGAGGCAGAAATTTTCTTCTTTCTGGTTTGAAGCCAATCGTTTTCATGTTCTCGTCTATACCATCGGCTATATCGAATACTTTTCTATCAGGATTGAAAAGACCTAACCAGAGAATATTAGCTTCTCTTGGATTTGGGAAAACTCCAATCTTATTAAACTCAAATGATGAATTAAAAGTTATCAAATAATCTGATAAGGCATCTTCTATCTCAGGGATTTTTGTTTCTTCCACTGCACCAAGGAATTTATAGGTAAAATGCAGGTTTTCGGGTTCAACCCATTTCCCACTAATCACAGAGCTGAAATCGTTTTGAATTTCTGGATAGATAGGATCGAATATTTTCCTATCAATGAAAGTCCCGATGAATAGTCTTTTTGTTTTAATCTCATTTTCAGCCATTTTATAATTCCGCAGTTAAATGTGAAAAATTTTATTATATCATATTACAATCTATAACAACTTTCCCAAATCGGAATTTGGGAAGCTGTCAAAACTATTTTAATGATGTATAATTATCCTAAATATTTTATCCATTGCAATTATTTACTATTTTCCCTCTTCAATGAATGGTGGTTTGTCTGGCTTACGGCAACACTCAGGATTCTGAATATCTTTAGTATTGCTTGAAAGCACTCTCTTTAGTATCACATCAATTCTTCTGATTACGTCAAGATTATAGTAATCATTTGGCTTGCCTACATATCCAGCTATTGCTGGCTGTATTGATGGATCTACCTGCCTGCCTTCTATTAAAAATATGATTTTGCTCTTTGCGTACTTCTCTTCAAATTCGCTAACAGAATTGATTAGATGCGGCATTAGCACTTGATCTCTATCAACATACTGCTGGAATATGTCGCATTTTTTAAATCTATCAAGTACTTCCAGATAACCGTAATATGCCCTAAGCTTAGATAGTAAATCATTTGATTCGCCGTCCAAAGAAGTACCAGGAGTGATTTGTACTCCATATAATCTCGAAATCTTAGTATTCGATGTGTCAAATGAAGCAGCTATATATTTTACGGCATTATCGCTAATAAAACTTGAACTGGTAATTGGACGAATATCACTATAAGCATTGACGATAATAAGTAACTTATCAGAACCAGAATTGCTTTTTGATGATAGTTCATCGAAAGTTGGCATTATTTTTTTACAGAGTTCCATAGCCATATTATCTAAGTTCTTATCAACTTGCTTAGCATATCCTCTATAATCAGCGGCACGATTATTATATCTTACTCTAAATCTTTCAACTTGATCATCAGTCAGACCATTTCTTCGATACCCAAAGTAAAGATTTTGTGGTTGCAATTCAATAAATGAAGCACCTTTGAATCTACTTGATTTAAGCATACGAATATGATTGCCAATATTAGCTCCTGTATTGACCTCCCAGAAACCTGTCTGAAAATAAGGCACATTTTTGCGATAATCTTCCAGAGTTATATATTTCCATTCGCAAGGTGGGAAGTAATAATAATTGGGCCAAAGATATACAGTATCAACTATTGTAGTATCCCTTTTCAGCTCAGTGAAAGAATAGTTCCCAAGTCGCTTTGTTTTTTCGGAAAGAGCAAAAATATCATCACCAACTTTAGTATAAATAGTATCATATTTTTGAATAATATCTTCCAGCTCCATTTTTCTGGTTTTTACTAAAGTGTCTATTCTGGAAATCTCTTCTACCTTGACAATTTCCTGAGTTTCTACTTCAAACATATCCTCTTTCTTGCGGATTGTTTTTATTATTGACGCATTGATCCCTGATAATTCATCGGGAGTAACGAGGAATGTGTCAGTAACAGTGTCAATTCTGGCTACTGCTTTTCTGACAACGAATTCAGTGAACTTAATTATTGAATCCCTTTTGCGTATTTCTGGCTCAAGGCGCCTAATGTTCCGCACAGAATAATGGCTGATAGTTTTTTCTTCTCCTGGTATGCACTCTATCTTATCCCAAAGGGAAGAACCTTCGATAGTATAGTCCTTTCCTGGGAATAATCTGAATGTAGCATTGTTTTGATCTTGAACCTGAGGTAAAGGATTACCAGATTCTGTCAATCTGACTATTGGTTGGCTTATCTCCCTGCTCAAATCAGTAGTATCTAATACTACAACTTGATAGAACAGCTTAGGAGGTGTGCATTTCATATCTTCTGTTAAAGGGAAACGATATATATCAAACCCACCAACATTTTTGACCATAGTATCCTGATTCTTATTTATTGGAGTTTTGATGCGGTTTCTGTCAGAGGAAAAATACAGATGATTATCAGTTGGTTCTTCTGATATAGGATATGGAACGTAAGGAAAGAATTCCTTTGCTTCTGAGTTAATTTGATTCTTTCCTGATGGGAAACGTTCAACAATACCATTTTGGGATATTGTCTTATTCTCAATATCTACCCATAGATTGACTTTATAAAGATCATAAGTTCCATCTCTATCGGAAGAAAAAATTAGAACCGGGCGATAGCAGGCACAGTAAAGATATGGTGATTCTTCGTTGCTGATAGTATTTATACCATCGCCAATTAAATTGAGATTCATTGGCTCAGACCATTCGTTATTGATACGAAAGGCATAGAAAAGATCGGTATTGCCCTGGTATTCTGTTGTTCTAAGGTTTTTATATGGCATACTGAAGCCATTTGGATCGTTTCTATCGGAAGACCATAATAGCAACACATCACAATTCTCGTTCATAATCGCAAAAGGATGTGAATCCCAAGTAAATGAATTTAGTGGATCTAGAGCAGAGAAAAGATATTCCCCATCTTTGTACACAAACCCAAAAAGATCTGTACCACCCAATCCAAAATTTAGCGGAAATGCTACCATTTCTTCCTCAGCAGATCCAGGATGAGATAATGAAAAAAAAACCAGACTTATCATCGAGAAATGTTATAGCGTCGGCTTTCTCAAGTATCTTTCCTGCTATCATATCACCGAGAAATTGTTTAGCAGGTAGAATTCCATCAGTATTGTTCTGCAATGGAGAAAGAAATTCTCTGCCGCAAATGCCACATCCTTCAAGTGGTAAGGGTTTTTGCACTGGTGCAAACTCATCAGCAATAGTATTAATTGGTTTTACATTTCCTTCGGGAAGGATTTCCTTTGGACTTTTACAAGCGCTTAATGTTAATAAGCTAATGACAGAAAGAGCTAAGATTTTAAATATTATTTTCATTTTTATAATCCCCAATTTGCAAATAGCAAACAATTTAGAACATCTATTTTAAAGCTGTGAACATAATTGTTACTCGTCTTTTGTTTGGTTCAAAAGTACCTTCTTTTAGATCGGCAATTACCATAGCAAACTCTTTGCCATTGCGAGCTTTGTAATAGTAAACCTGTCCGGGCTTGACTGTGATATCAACGGCATTGTCTTGTACTTCTCCAAGTAGAGCATTAATCGTTTCTACAGGAGGAGAAACTTCCTGAACTGTATTGCCTGAGTTATCTATTACAGTAATATCCGATGGGTCATAGTTATGAAGGATTGCATTAGGCAATGTAGCACCATACTGGCTTGCATTTGCTCTAAATCTCTCAATATCGTCCTGTGTTAGAACTTTTATGTAATCTTCGCAAAACTCATCGGCATTTTCGGACATAAAATCTTCAGGCATCCTCTGTAAATAACCATTAAAACGAAGGTCTGCTTCATTAAGTGAAGGATCAGCATTCAATCTGACTTTCACAACCATTATATCTCCCACCATCAATGAATTAAATGGGAAAATGTCATAAATCACTGCCAGCAAGTCTCCTGTTCCTAAAGGATTTGGGAAGGATTGCTGAGCTACGATCAACTGGTCATTATCCTCGAATCGGGAATCATTTGTCAAAGTCCCTGAGTTGCTTTTGTCTATTGGGAATAAGAAAGTATGGATCGAATATTCCGCTACTGGTAATTTGACTGTATCGGGAGGAGTGGGGTCCTGCAAACTAGGGTTAAACAATGTAATAGTTGCTTCCCTAACTTCGCAAACAGTCGTAGGAGAGTTCTCCAATGGGCAATCATTACATGAATTTAGATAAGCAATGCTGATCGCCGCAATTATCATTATGTATATTATCTTTTTCATCTCTATCTCCTTAATAAGTTAATCCAAAACGAAGTAAAAACATATTTAGAGTCCTTCGGGTTGGTACATTGTCAAATCCATTAACTCCATCTACTGATTCACCAAAAGATAGAGACCTAATACCAGCATCTATTGAAAAATCGAGGAATGGAGCAACAGGAATATCAAGTCCTAAGCCAAATCCCCATGAGATTGGAACATCGAAGTTGATATATGGTAGATTAACATCTATATTATTTCGACACTCGTCATTCATGCTTATTTTATATAGGTCCATAGTTAATTCGTCAATAGCCATTCCGAGCTGACCATAGGCAAATGGGCGCATACAAAGTCCGAGAAAACGGTCTTTAGGAGATTGATACCTGAGATGAAGCATAGCAGTTGGGCGAAGAACATCGGTGTCATCAAAGGAATTATATATCGGTACTCCACTGGAGAAAGCCAAACCAGCACCCCATTCATCTAATCCTCCGAACCTAAAGCCCAGTGCTATCTCACCAAACCAACCCTCCCTGCCATATTCGGGGACATTTATAAGCTGATCGGTATAAACTGCGTAGCCACCTCGTAGCTCTACGAAGAACCAATCAAAATGGCGTTTGATACATTCAATACGGAAACCGGGAAGCTCCATGCCATATTGCTCGCAATCGCACCTTTTTTTACAAGTATCAATTTTAGCTGAATCTACTGGTACAATCCTAACAGCATCAAATTCTTCAGGATTATTGAAAGTCTCGAATATATTTATATTGTCATAAGGTGTTCTGGGTAGGTTTTCTTCCTTGCCAACCAGTATAACATCTTCAATAGGGATAAATTCTATCTGATTGTCTTCACGAGATAGAGAGTCTAAGAATACAACCGTTGCTTTGGAAGTAAAAGAGACTGGCTCTCCATCGAAACAACTATCAGATATAGAACTCACCTGTACTTTCAATACAGTTCCTCTAAGGTTATTACCATCTCTTTTATTCTTGGTATGAGGGTTGTATTGGTATTTGTCGGCAGCTTCTGGCTTAATCCTAACTGCATCGTCATGGCGTTTAATGCTCGAACAGCCACTGAACAGAATGGCAGTTAGAGACATGATTACTAATAATATTAAGATTTTATTTTTCATAGTCCAACACTCAGATTAATGCTTAAATTAATTGACTGTAGATTATGCCTTCCCTCGGCACGCCAAAAAGCATTTGGAGCAGAGTAGATAGCATTCAAATCTGCCATCCAGCATAGATCGAATAAAGTGAAGCCAATGGCAACACCAGCACCTCCTCCCATTCCAAGACCAAGGCGGTTTAGCTCATCTGTTCCTCCTATAGAACTAATTGTGAGCATACCTTGAATATATGGGAGTAATTTACCAGTAAAGCAATCCTTACCGAGAAAACTCCATCGCAATTCAGGTGATATGAGAAAAGCATCTTCGAAGAAATTGACACCATCTGGGAGATCTTCCAGTTTCTCTAAGAATACATAATCGAAACGAAGACCATACCATAGATTGCAATATCTTCTGGATTCTAGTTGGACGGTTACACCGTACGATTCTTGATTTACATTGCTTAGCTGATCCTGAGGTATGATGTATTCAGGGCCTGCACCAAGATAAATCTGGGCAGCACTAAATTCAACAGTCAGTATAAAAATGCTTATAATGAGAATAATACTTCTTTTCATAGCGGGTACTTACTTAGTTATCAAAGCATTTATTTTCAATTCTATTCATAGCTGAGGAAGAATGAGGCATTTATCCCCATTTCATAATTGAAAGATAAAGAAAAGTAATCAAAATTCAAAAAGATTAAAAAGAATTAATTTATTTTCTTTCTTCGCCTTTAATTATTTGCTTGTGGAGTGGAACTTTTACTTTTTCATCATCTGGTTTCTCTTCAGGTTCTTCAATAATGCTCTCGATGGAAGTATCGTATTTGGTTTCTGATACATTTTCTGCTAATTTAAAAATCGCTTCTACATAAGCAGAGCTGTTGTTATAGCTGTAAATAGCTTCCTTCTGGAGATGACTGTCAGATTGCGACCAACCATTAGCTCGCAAATAATTACCAACGCTATGAGCGGCATCTGCAAGGGTGAATAGATCAATTTGACCATCACCATCTCCATCAACAGCAAGAGCTATATAACTTGAGGGTAGGAATTGGGACATACCAAAAGCACCAGCCCATGAGCCATGGATGTCTTTGATTGAGCCGGGGTAATTACCATACATCTTTGATAGAGCCAAAAGTTCATTTATAGCCCAATCGGACTTGCTGATTGCCCTACGAATAATCTTTTTTTCCAGTGCATCGAGTTCGCTTCTATCGCCATCGTAAGTTTTGTGGAGTTCTTTGAGGTTCATATCAATATAATCATCTTCGGAAGCCATAGCAGTACTTAGGAACACACTTGGTACATGATTGTCCCCCAGATAGTTTCCATGTCGAGTTTCCACCCAAAGAACTGAGGCGATTATTTCTTTCGGTACACCGTAGATGGATTCGCATTCCTGAAGCAATGTAATATTATCCTGAATAAAAGTCTTCGTCCTGGAGGTTGATAAGTTATTATAATGGCTGGTATAGTCTGGCTTTTTCAGATAACCGGTAACGTTGATTTTCACGAATCGTTCGTTAAAAGATGTCTTTGTGTCGTTTATTAGGTCATAAATAAAGTTAGTATCTATACCT
>Ga0272443_10004729_pt1 | contig 14567 bp, 10 predicted proteins | sample SSMAcet12_FD_193581 | JGI IMG/M metagenome (GOLD analysis project Ga0272443, IMG submission 193581) | Marine sediment archaeal communities from Little Sippewissett salt marsh, Falmouth, MA, United States - SSM-Acet-12 | ecosystem: Environmental > Aquatic > Marine > Wetlands > Sediment ...
CGCAGCGTGCTCCTTGTGCCCGGCGTCGCCGACGGCGCCCCGGTGACGGACGTCCAGGCGGGCATCGACTGGTGCCGCGACCAGGGCGTGGACACGCTGCTCCTGCGCACCGGCGACCTGACGCCCCTGGGCGTCTCCGTCGGCACCGGCGGCGAGCCCGTGGGGACAGCCGCCCTGGACCTGAGCGGCGTCGACCTGACCCTGATGCCCTTCCCCGACGAGGGCCCCCTCTGGATCGACGCCGGCTACCACGCCTGCACCTTCGGCCTCTTCCTGGCCGGCAACGGCCCGGCGACGCGGGTGCGCGGCCTGGGCGTGCGGGGCGCGTCGGCCTCGGGCGCCTATCTCTACCACGCTTCCGCCAGCCTCGACACCCTGCGCCTGGAGGACTGCGGCTCGGCCGGCATCTTCCTTGACGGCGAGGCGGGCGACACCCTGCGCCTGGCCGACGTGGAGCTGGCCGGCAACGAGCACGGCCTGTCGGCCAGCGGCGGCTTCGTGGCCGCCGAGCGCGTTCTCGTCGACGCGAGCCTCTGGTACGGCGTCTGGCTGCGCGAGGGCGCCGGCGCCAGCCTGGCCAACCTCACCGTCGTGGGCAGCGAGGTGGCCGCCATCTACACCGCGGGCGCCGGCACCGTCGCCATCGCCCGCTGCCTGTTCGCCCACGGAGGACGCGGCGTCTTCGACCAGGACGGGAGCACGGTCCCCGCGCTGGCATGCAATCTCTTCTGGGAAAATCCCTTCGGCCACTACGGCAACGTGACGCCCGGCGCGGAGGACGTGGCGGTGGATCCCCTCTTCTGCGATCCCGCGGGCGCGGACTGGCGCGTGGACGCCACCAGCCCCGCCCTGACGGCCGCCTGCGGGCCCATCGGCGCCCTGGGCGACTGCCAGTCGGATCCGAGCCCCTTCGCGGAGGATCCCTGATGCGGTCCCGGCCGGGCACCGGCGGCGCCGCGGCGGCGCGCCGTAACGGCGCGGCGCGGCGAAGCGGCGGGGCGCGGCGAGACGGCGGCGGCCCGCCGCGATGGCGGCGCTCGACCGGCGGCGCCATCGCGGTCGCCCTGGCGCTCCTGCTGGGCCTCGCCGGGCCGGCGACGCGCGCCGACTACGAGGATCCCGGCGGCCTGCCCTCCGGCACGGCGACCCTGAAGCTGGCCACGCCGTCCGCCATCGCCGACAGCGCGGCCATCCACGGCCTCGACGTCGCCACGGGCACGGTGGACAGCACGCGGCACTACCTGGACCTGGTGGCCGCGGGCGAGGCCGACCTGCTCCTGGTGGAACTGGCCGGGCGGGAGGGCGCCTGGCTGCGCGCGCCCGAGGACGCCCTGCTCTTCGACCGCGACCTGATCGACAGCCTCGGCCCGGACGTCGCGCTGGGGGACATCGCCGGCATGGCGGACGCGGAGCTGGCCGCCTTCGCCGGGGCCTGCGACGGCTGCGTCTACGTGATGCTGCAGATCCAGGTGGGCGCCGATCCGGAAACCACTGCCGTCAAGTTCGCCGTCACCAGCCTGGGCGATTCCACGGCCACCCTCGACTGGGTCTGGCAGCCCAACGGCACCCTCGACTTCATCGCCAGCGCGACGGCGCGGCGCAGCTTCGGCTCCGTCAAGGCCCTCTACCGCTGATTTCCCCTAGAGATCCGGACCGCGGCGGCGCTCGGCTTCGCGGCGTACGGTCCAGCCCCGGCGGTCGCAGTACTCCAGCAGGGGCACCGAGTACTTGCGGCTGATGCCGAAGCGCTTGCCCACGTCGGCCACGGCCAGCACCTCGCTGCCGGCGAAGAGTTCGCGCAGCCCCTCGCGCAGTGCGGCGACGGCCTCGGCGTGCACCAGCAGCTCGGGCTGCACGCGCACGAGGACGCCCCGGTCCACCAGGTACCCGGCCAGGTCCGGCACGTAGGCCGCCGGCACGCCGATCTCGCCCAGGTGGGACAGGGGCGGCGCCGACAGCCCCGCCTCGCGCCAGTCCGCGTCGGCCCGGGCCACCCAGGCGGCGGCCTCGCCGTCCGCGGCGGGATCGGCCTCGCCCACGCGCACGCGCTCGGCCCTGAGGCGCAGGCGTCCGGCGGCCGCCAGGTGCTCGAGCACCTTCTGGAAGGAGGCCTGGGGGATGGCGGCGGCCAGGGCCGAGCGCAGGCCCTCGCGCTCGGGGCCCCAGAGCAGGGGCCGCTCGGTCTGGAAGACCCGCGCGCGCTCCTCGATGGCCGACGCCAGGCGCTCCACCGCGTCCGCGTGGACGAGGGTGCGCCCCAGTCGGACCAGGGGCGCCTCCGCGAGAAGATCGTCCAGGGCGGGCGCGCCGGGGTACTTCTCCAGGAGCAGGCGCGCCTCCTTCTCGGCCAGGCCGCCGGCGCCGGCCTCCAGCACGGCCTGCTCGAGGACCTGCGCGGGATCCCCGGTCTCCTTCTGGCGCACGGCGGTCAGGTCGCGCTCGCGGCCGTGGCGCCGCTTGGGGGCCGCGGCCTCCAGCACGACGCCGCCGGCCACGGTCCGCATGGGCGAGTAGAAGCGCAGCACGACGCGGTCGCCGGGCGCGCAGACGGCCGGCGCCTCCAGGCGCGCCTGGGCCAGGCACTCCTCGCCCGGCTCCAGGGCCTCGCGGTCCAGCAGGAGCAGGCGGCCCAGCACCTCCTGGGTGCCGAAGTGGAAGCGCAGCCGCCGCCGCTGGCGCAGGGGCCAGGGGCAGGACGCCAGGGCGCGCACGCGCAGGGTGGCCATGTTGCCGGCCCGGAAGCGTCCCGGCGTGGCCAGCACCTCGCCGCGCTCCAGCTCGTCGTGCTTGACGCCGTGGAGAGCCAGGGCCGTGCGCTGGCCCGCGTGCGCCGACTCCTCGGCGCGATCGTGCACCTGCACGCTGCGCACACGCACGGGCAGGCCGCGCGGCAGCAGCTCGAGCTGGTCGCCGGCGCGCACCGCGCCCGACCAGCTCGTCCCCGTCACGACCGTACCCTTGCCGGCGAGGGTGAACACGCGGTCGATGGGCAGGCGATAGGGACCACCGTCCGGGCGGGCGGGCACGTCCGCGGCCGCCGCGGCCAGGGCCGCGCGCAGCGCCTCCACGCCTTCGCCCGTCTCGGAGGAGACGGGCAGCACCGGCGCGCCGGCCAGGCTGGTGGCGTCCAGGTACTCGGCCACCTCCTCGGCGGCCAGGCCGGCCAGTTCGGGATCCACGAGATCGGTCTTGGTCAGCGCCACCACGGCCCGCCCGACGCCCAGCAGCTCGAGGACCTCCACGTGCTCGCGGGTCTGGGGCATGACGCCCTCGTCGGCCGCCACCACCAGCAGGGCCAGGTCCACGCCGCCGGCGCCGGCCACCATGGTGCGCACGAACTTCTCGTGGCCCGGCACGTCCACGACGCCGGCCTCCACGCCGCCCAGCTCGAGGCGGGCGAAGCCCAGCTCGATGGAGATGCCGCGCTGGCGCTCCTCCTTGAGGCGGTCGGTGTTGACGCCGGTCAGGCGGCCGATGAGGCGGGTCTTGCCGTGGTCCACGTGCCCGGCCGTGCCGATGATGATGGACTTCACCGCTCCTCCTCCGCCCCGCCGCGGCGGGTGGCGCGCGCGGTGTGTGCGCGCGTCCGGCCCGCGCGGCGCGGGCGCCCTAGGCGGGCTCGTCCTCGCGGCGGATGCGCGCGCCCAGCCCCGCGAGCTTTTCCTCGATGGCCTCGTAGCCGCGGTCGATGTGGTAGACGCGGCCCAGGTACGTCGTCCCCTCGGCGCCGCAGGCCGCCAGGATCAGGGCGGCGCTGCAGCGCAGATCCGTGGCCATGACGGGCGCGCCCTGGAGGCGCTCGACGCCGCGGACCACGGCCACGTTGCCGTCCAGGCGGATCTCGGCCCCCAGGCGGCGCAGCTCGGCCACGTGGGTGAAGCGGTCCAGGTAGATGGTCTCGGTGATGGTGCTCACCCCGTCGGCCACGGCGCAGGCGGCCATGATCTGGGCCTGCATGTCCGTGGGGAATCCGGGATAGGGCGCCGTCACCACCTCCAGCGCCTGCATGCGCCCGGCGCCGTCCACCTCGATCCAGTCCTCGCCCTGCGATACCGCGAGACCGCCCTGTCGGAACAGCTCCAGCAGCGACCGCTGGTGGTCCGGGACGCAGCCCTCCACCCGCACGCGGCCGCGGGTGATGGGCGCCGCCGCCAGGAAGGTGCCCACCTCGATGCGGTCGGCCGGCACCGTCATGTCCAGGGGCGCCAGGGACTCCACGCCGTCGATGGTCAGGGTGGACGTGCCGAGTCCCTCGATGCGGGCGCCCATGGCGACCAGGCCCTCGGCGAGGGCGGTGACGTCGGGCTCGCGGGCGGCGTTGTGCAGCACCGTGCGCCCCTCGGCCAGGACGGCCGCCATGAGGATGTTGGCCGTGGCTCCGACGCTCGAGACCTTGAAGGCGATGTCGTCGCCGCGCAGGCGGCCGCCGGCCGGCGCGCGGGCGTCGATGTAGCCGTGGTCCAGCGACACGCGGGCGCCGAGGCGCTCCATGCCCATCAGGTGCAGGTCCACGGGCCGCGGCCCCCAGGCGCAGCCGCCGGGCAGGCTGACGCGCACGTCGCCGAAGCGGGCCAGCAGCGGCCCGAGCACGTAGATGGAGGCGCGCATGGTCTTGACCAGCTCGTAGGGCGCCTTGCGGTTGGGAACCTCGCTCGCGTCGATGCGCAGCGTGTGGCCCTCGAAGCGGCAGCGGGCGCCGAGCGTCTCCAGGACGCGCGCCATGGTGCGCGTGTCGCGCAGGAGCGGGACGCCGCGCAGCACGCTCTCGCCCTGCGCCAGCAGGGTCGCGCACATGAGCGGCAGCGTCGTGTTCTTCGAGCCGCTGGCGCGGACGCCGCCCGACAGCCTGACGGGCCCTTCGATGACGAATCGTTCCATGATCTTCCTCCCCGACCATGTTTAGCACCTGTCCCGGCGCGGCGCGAGCCTTTCCGGCCCCCTCGCCAGAAGATGCCCGAAGCTGCTAGAATTAATGCGGATCGGAGGAACGGCACCGGACATCGTCTTGCGAGGAGTGATGCGCCGCGACACCGTCATCCTGAGCGTCATGCTGTGCCTGGCCGCGACGGCGGCCGCGGCCGGCGTGAGCCTGGACTTCGAGCAGCCGATCTGGGTGGAGCCGCCGCCGGCCATTTGCAAGGACCACGCCCTGATCCGGCACGAGGGGACCTACCACCTCTTCTACATCCAGAGCTTCCCCCCGCCCGGCGGCACCGGCCTGCGCTGGGACAAGTGGCTGGGGCACCTCACCAGCCCCGACCTGCGCCACTGGACGCGCCAGGACAGCATCCTGCCGGTGGCCGAGGTGCCCGACACCTGGGAGGACGGCTTCATCTGGGCGCCGGAGGTGCTGCGCCTGCCCGGCCAGGACGGCTGGTACCTCTACTACACGGGCGTGGACATGCCCACCATCTCCCAGCAGACGGGCGCCGCCTACAGCGACGACCTCTTCGACTGGACGCGCCTCCACGACAATCCCCTCTACCACCCGGGGTGGTGGAGCAACTGGTCGGACACCACCTGGGCCAACTGCCGCGACCCGGATATCTTCCGCGAGGAGATCTCGGCCTGGTACATGCTCAACACGGCGACGACCAGCGACCTCCAGGGCGCCATCAGCCTCGCCGTGAGCGCCAACCTGGTGGACTGGTTCGACCTGGGGCCGCTCTTCGTCAACGACTCCTGGCACGTGCTCGAGAGCCCGCAGATGGTGATCCGCGACGGCTGGTACCACCTGTTCTTCACGGAGGAGGAGGTGGGCCTGACGGCCCACATGGCCAGCGCCAGCATGTGGTCGGGCTGGGACAAGGATACCGCCGTCCTCATCGACAGCGGCCGCGCGGCGGAGATCAGCGATTTCGGTGACGAGACGATCTTCAGCCGGCACGGCGCGGCCTGGTCCGCCGCCGGCAGCTTCTACTTCTACCGGTTCGACGACATCGCCTTCGAGACGCCGGGCGCGCCGCCGGTGATCGTCAGCCGCCTGGGGCTGCAGGACCACTGGCACGTGCTGTTCGGGGACGCCTTCGAGCGGCAGCCCACCTTCGGCGACAATCCCGCCGAGCGGGGCGACGGGCCCAGCGGCATGGAGGGCAACAGCTACCTCGCCACCTACGAGGACCACCCCTCGCCCGGCCAGGGGTTGCCCGGCGACGTCCAGGGCGAGGCCCCGGTGGGCCTCCTGCGCAGCGACGTCTTCACGGTGACGGAGGAGCGCGTGCGGCTGCTGGTGGGTGGCGGCGACGACCCGGACCGCTGCTTCGTGGCCCTGGTGAGCGACGCGACCGGCCGCCTGCTCTTCCACGAGGCCGGCACGGGCGGCCACGCCATGAGCCCGCGCCTGTGGGACACCTCGTCCCTGCTGGGCGAGGCCGTCTTCATGGTCGTGGCCGACCTGTCGGCGGAGGCCGAAGGCCACATCAGCGTGGACGGGATTCTCGAGCGGGCGCCCGCGGCGGAGGACACCGTGCCCCCCGCGGCGCCCCTGGCCGGCGGGCCGCGCCTGTCCGACCTCGTCGCGGCGGCCGGCTTCCCGCCCGTGGCGGCGCCGCCGGCGCCCGCGCCTGCGGCGGGGCGCCTGCTGGCGCCCCATCCCAACCCCTTCAATCCCCACTGCCGGCTGCGCTACGAGACCGCGGCGCCGGGCGCCGTCGCGCTGCTGGTGACCGACGCCGCCGGGCGGCGCGTGCGCCGCCTCGACGCCGGTCGGCGCGAGGCCGGCCCCGGCTACTTCGTCTGGGACGGCACCGACGACGCCGGTCGCCGCTGCGCCAGCGGCGCCTACGTGGCCACGCTGCGCCTGGACGGCCGCCCCCTGGACAGCCGCCGCCTGGTGCTCCTGCGCTAGCGGATCTCGCGGCGGTTCGCCGCGTCAGGTCGCCGGCCTAGGGCCGCGTGGCGATGACCACGCGGTCGCGGCCGGCGTAGTCGGGATGCACCTCGACGCCGGACAGGCCGGCCGCCGCGAAGATCCCCTTCACCGCCTCGCCCTGCGCGGCGCCGATCTCGACGGCCAGCAGGCCGCCGGCGATCAGGCGCGCGGGGGCATCGGCCGCCAGGCGGCGGTAGAAGGCCAGGCCGTCCTCGCCGCCGAAGGGGGCCGCGGGCGGGTCGTGGTCGGCCACCTCGGGCGCCAGCCCGGGCCTCTCGTCGGGATGGACGTAGGGCGGGTTGCTCACCACGAGATGGACGGGATCCCCGTCGCCGGCGGGGAGGCCGTCGGCCTCCTCGCAGACGATGCGGTCGGCGACGCCGTTGCGCGCGGCGTTCTCGGCCGCCAGGGCCAGAGCCTCCGCGCTGACGTCCGAGGCCCAGACGCGCAGATCGGGCCGCTCGTGCGCCAGGGCCACGGCGACGACGCCCGCGCCCGCGCCCAATTCCAGAGCCCGCAGCACCGGCGCGTCCGCGTCGCCGGCCGCCGCGGCCTTCGCCCCGGGTGCGGCATCGCTCCCGTCTTCGTCGGCGGCTTCCGGCGCGTCGGCCGGCGGCCACGTCTCGGCCAGGCGGTCCAGGACGCGCTCCACCAGCACCTCGGTCTCGGGCCGCGGGATGAAGACCCCCGGCCGCAGGGCGAAGGGCAGGGACCAGAATTCCGTCTCGCCGAGGATGTGCTGCAAAGGCTCGCGGGCGTGGCGCCGCTTGAGCAGGGCGCGGTAGGCGCCGCGCTCGGCCTCGTCCAGGGGCCGCTCGTACTGCAGGTAGAGCTCCAGGCGGGACATGCCCAGCACGTGGGCCAGCAGTCGCTCGGCGTTGAGGCGGGCGTCGGGGACGCCGGCGGCGCCCAGGTAGTCGGCGGCCGGCCCGATCACCTCGAGGAGCGTCCACGCGCGCCGCTCCCCGCGCGCGGGGCCGGCCATGGTCACGCCTGCCCCCCGGCCAGGTGCTTCTCCTGGGCGCTGAGGACGAGGGCCTCGATGACCGCGTCCAGGTCGCCGTCCATGAAGGTCGGCAGGTTGTGGAGGGTCAGGCCGATGCGGTGGTCGGTGACGCGCGACTGGGGGAAGTTGTAGGTGCGGATCTTGGCCGAGCGGTCGCCGCTGCCCACCATGCTGCGGCGCTGCTCGCTGAGCTCGGCGTCGCGCTCGGACTTCTTCAGGTCGTAGAGCCGCGCGGCGAGGATCTTCATGGCCTTGGCCTTGTTCTTGTGCTGGCTCTTCTCGTCCTGGCAGCTCACCACCAGCCCCGTGGGCTCGTGGGTGATGCGCACGGCGCTGTCGGTGGTGTTGACGCTCTGCCCGCCGGGGCCCGACGAGCGGTAGACGTCGACGCGCAGCTCGGCCGGATCGATCTCGACCTCCACCTCCTCCACCTCGGGCAGCACGGCCACCGAGGCGGCGCTGGTGTGGATGCGGCCGCTGGACTCGGTCGCCGGCACGCGCTGGACGCGGTGCACGCCCGACTCGTACTTGAGGTGGCCGTAGGCGCCCTCGCCGCGCACCATGGCGACGATCTCCTTGACGCCCCCCAGGGCGCCCTCGGTGCTGCTCAGCACCTCCATCCGCCAGTGCTTGCGCTCGGCGTAGCGCTCGTACATGCGGTAGAGGTCGGCGGCGAAGAGGCCGGCCTCGTCGCCGCCCGTGCCGGCGCGCACCTCGAGGATCAGGTTGCGGTCGTCGTCGGGATCCTTGGGGACCAGGAGCAGCTCGAGCTGGCGGGTCAGCTCGGGAAGGGCCGCCTCGGCCTCCTCCTTCTCGGCGCGGGCCAGCTCCTTCAGCTCGGCGTCGCCGTCGCGGAGCAGCTCCTCGGCCTCGGCCAGCGCGGCCTGCGCGGCCAGGTACTCGCCGCCCACGGCCGCGACCTTCTGGAGGTGCTTGAGCTCGCTGCCCAGCTCCTTGGCGAGGCGGCGGTCGGCCAGGACGGCGGGATCCACCATCTCGCGCTCGACCTCTTCCAGGCGCTCCCGCGCCTGGCGCACCTGGGGAGTGAGGTCCTGCATCAGTGGCCTCCGGCCTCCCGGGCGGGCGCCTCGGAATCGCCGTCCGGCAGCTCGTCCTCGTCGTAGTGGACGGGAGGCGGCGAGAAGTCCAGCTCGGGGGCGGGCATGCGCAGCGCCAGCTCCTCCGGATCCAGGCAGGCGCTGAGGGAGCGCAGGGCCACCTCGCACTGCTCGAGGTCCGGCTCGCGGGTGGTCAGGCCCTGGAGCCAGAGGCCCGGGCGTATGAGGAACCCCAGCCAGCGCTGCCATTGCTTCTTGCCGCTGAGCTTGATCAGCTCGTAGGAGATCCCGCCGATCAGCGGCACGAAGGCCAGTCGCAGCAGCCGCTCCCCGATGCCGTGGGGCCGGCCCAGGAACATGAAGACGACGATGGAGACCACCATGACGAGCAGGAGGAAGCTCGTCCCGCAGCGGGGATGGAAGCGCGTGTGGCGGATGATGTTCTCGGGACTGAGGGTGTCGCCCGACTCGTAGCAGTTGATGGTCTTGTGCTCGGAGCCGTGGTACTCGAACACGCGCCGCATGTCCCGCATGAGGCTGATGGCCCAGATGTAGAGCAGGAAGATGGCGAGGCGGAAGACCCCGTCCACGAAGTTGAAGGCCAGGGAGCCCTCGGTGCCGGGGATCAACTCGGTCAGGACCAGCGGCAGGTAGAAGAAGAAGGCGAGGCCGAGGGCGAAGGCCAGGAGCATGGTCAGGGCCATGCCGGCCTTCTCCTTGACGCCGTTGGTGGAGCGCTTCTTCTCGTCCTCGGGCATCGCCTCCTCGGCCGAATAGGCGAGCATGCGCATGCCCACGTAGAGGGTCTCCACCAGGCCGATGGCGCCGCGCAGGATGGGCACCTTGCTCAGGCGCCAGCGGGCGAGAATGCTGCGGAACGGCTCCTTGCGCAGCACGATCTCGCCGGCGGGATTGCGCACCGCGCAGGCGATGAAGTCCCGGCCGCGCATCATGACGCCCTCGATGACCGCCTGGCCGCCGACGGCGAAGCTCTCTTGCTCGTCTGCCTTCCTCATGAACGTCCCGCCGGAATGATGGCGGAGTCCGGCGGTTGCGCCGGCGGCCGCGGACGCGCCCGCGACGCCGCCGCTACTTCTCCGCCTTGTCCTGCTCGATCTGGGCCCGGTAGTCCTTGTAGCGGCGCTGGAAGCGCTCGACGCGGCCGGCCGTGTCCACCAGCTTCTGCTTGCCGGTGTAGAAGGGGTGGCAGTTGGAGCAGATCTCCACCTTGATCTCGGGAACGGTGGAGCGGGTCTCGATCACGTTGCCGCAGAGGCAGGTGATCTTGCAGTCCATGTAATCGGGGTGGATCCCCTTCTTCATCTCGATCCTCCCAGCCCGGTCCGCGGGGAACGGGTGTCCCCGGTGGGATCAGGCATTCATCGAATCCAGGAAATGCTGGTTGCTCTTGGTCTTGGTCATCTTGTCCAGGAGGAACTCCATGGCCTCGGTGACAGGCTTGTCGTTGAGGAAGCGCCGCAGGATCCAGACCTTGCTGATGACGACGTCGTCGAGCAGCCGCTCCTCCTTGCGGGTGCCGCTGCGGAACATGTCGATGGCCGGGTAGACGCGCTTGTCGCTCAGCCGGCGGTCGAGGATGATCTCGCAGTTGCCGGTGCCCTTGAACTCCTCGAAGATGACCTCGTCCATGCGGCTGCCCGTCTCGATGAGGGCCGTGGCGATGATGGTCAGGCTGCCGCCCTCCTCGATGTTGCGCGCGGCGCCGAAGAAGCGCTTGGGGCGCTGCAGGGCGTTGCTGTCCACGCCGCCGGAGAGGATCTTGCCGGAGTGCGGCACGACGGCGTTGTGGGCGCGGGCGAGGCGGGTGATGGAGTCGAGCAGGATCACCACGTCGTTGCCGTGCTCGACCAGCCGCTTGGCCTTCTCGATGACCATGTCGGCCACCTGCACGTGCCGCTCGGCGGGCTCGTCGAAGGTCGAGCTGATGACCTCCCCGTTCACCGACCGCTTCATGTCGGTGACCTCCTCGGGGCGCTCGTCGATGAGCAGGACGATCAGCTTGACCTCGGGATTGTTGGCCGAGATGGCATTGGCGATGTTCTGCAGCAGGACGGTCTTGCCGGTCCGCGGCGGCGCCGTGATGAGGGCGCGCTGGCCCTTGCCGATGGGCGTGAGCAGGTCGATGACGCGCGTGGTCATCTCGGTGGGATTGTGCTCGAGATCGAAGCGCTCTTCCGGGAAGAGCGGGGTCAGGTTGTCGAAGAGCACCTTCGCCTTCATGGCCGTCGGCGACTCGTAGTTGATGGTCTCCACGCGCAGCAGGGCGAAGTAGCGCTCGCTGTCCTTGGGCGGCCGCACCTGGCCCGAGACCGTGTCCCCGGTCCGCAGGTCGAACTTCTTGATCTGGCTGGGGCTGATGTAGATGTCGTCGGGGCCGGGCAGGTAGTTGTAGTCGGGGCTGCGCAGGAAGCCGTATCCCTCGGGCAGGACCTGCAGGACGCCCTCCGAGAAGAGGAAGCCCTTCTGCTGGGTCTGGGCCTCGATGATGCGGAAGATCAGCTCCTGCATCCGCATGCCCGAGGCGCCCTCGATCTCCAGGCTGTGCGCGATCTCCGCCAGCTCGCTGATGCTCTTGCGCTTGAGCTTGGCGATGTCCATCACGGTGCCGTTGGCCGTCTCGCGGTCCACGGTGTCGGGGTCGCTGCCCACGCCGTTGGGATGCTCGCCCATGTCGGCGGACCGGCCGTTCTTGCGGCGATCGTGGCCGCGACGCCGGCCGCGCTGCACCTTCTCGTCGGTATCGGTTCTCACGGATTGCTCCAGGACTGGGTGACAAACGCTCCGAGGGATCTCGTCTAGGGAGATGGAGCCGGGATGAATTGGCACGGGACAGGTAATGCGAGTAGCGCCTGGAGTGGCGCCACGGCAACCAAGTTAACCGATCCAGCCCCGGCTGTCAAGCGCAATGGGCCGAAACGACTGGACTTAGCTCCATCTCTGGGAACGGGCGGCCCGCGGGGGCCGCCCTCCCTCATTCAAGAATCGGACCACCTACTCGGCGAAATGTTCGGTGATCTCGAAGTCCGTCACGTCGGACTCGAAGAACGGCGCGTTGAAGGTGACCTCGCGGTTCGGCGGCACCATCTCCAGCTCGCCCGTGGTCTCGCCGACGACCTCGCCGTTGGCGTCCAGCAGGTTGATGGTCAGCTCGATGTACTCCAGCTCGGCGCCGGTCTTGTTGATCAGCACGCCCTTGACGAAGCGGCCGTCGATCCGGCCGCGCAGGACGGCCACGCCCTCCTGGTCGTAGATGGCCCGCTCGATCTGCTCCTGCTGCTGCCGCTCGGCCCTGGTCACCAGGCGCGGCGGCGTGGTGTCGGGCAGACCCTTGTAGGTCGCGTACTTGACGAAGGCGTCCTCGTAGAGGACCCGGTTCTCGGCGAAGCAGTCCGCGTCGCCGGCCTCGTCGCAGGCGAGGGCCTTGTCGCGGTAGGACGAGTAGAGGATCTGGAAGACGTCCGGCTCGGTGGTGCGGATGGTCTCGTCCAGGAAGACGCCGGCGTTGATGGCGGCGTCGTAGTCCTTGGCCTGGTAGTGGGAGAACTCGAGGAAGTACCAGGCCTGCTGGTCGCTGGGATTGATCTGGACGGCCTTGTTCAGATAGGCGGCGGCCTTGTCGTACATCTTGGAGTACATGTAGGCGGTGCCGGCCAGGCGCGGCGGATCGAACTCGGTCTGCTCCATGCTCTCGCGCAGGTCCGCCGCCTTTGCGTAGGCCTCGCCCGCGTAGACGAAGTTGTCGTGGTAGGTGGACTCCTGGAGCCGGCGGTTGAGCTGGTCGATGCCCTTGTCGAAGAGGACGGCGCCGAAGGCCTCGTGCGGCCCGTAGAAGTCGGGCAGCTCGGCGGTGAAGTCGCGGTACTTGGTCAGGTAGGTCTCGCCCTCGTCGCCAATGGCGTTCACGTAGAGATTGGCCAGGACGTTGGCCAGGAGGATCGCCGTCTCCTCCTTGCGCTGCGGGTCGTTCTCCAGCTCGAGGCCCTTGTCGAAGTTCTCGATGGCGCGGGCGGCCAGGTCCGCGGCCTCGTCGCGGTCGATCGCCTGGATGCGCTCCGACTTGCTCCAGTAGGCCTTGGCCAGGTTGGTGTAGCCCAGCGGGTTCTCGGGGTTGGCCTCGGTGGCGATGGTGAACCACTCGATGGCCAGCTCCGTCGCCTCCTGGTTGGCGGCCTCGACGCCCTCGTTGAAGGCGGTGGCGAAGTTGCTCTCGATGTTCTGGTCCGCCATGGCCGCCCGGTCGGGCTTGAGCTCGGCCGCCTTGCGGAAGTTGGTGTAGGCGTCCCTGTAGTTCTGGAGCTGGGACTGGCTCAGGGCGAGATAGAAGTAGGCCTCGCCGTCGTTGGGATTGATCTTCAGCGCTTCCCGGCACAGGGAATCGGCCATCTCGTACTCGCCCTGCTGGAAGCGAAGGATGGCGCTGGACGTCTGCATGCTGTTGCAGCCCATGAGAAACGCCAGCAGCCCCAGCACGGTCGCGGTCAAAGCTTTTCCGTATCGCATCCCAGGCCGTCCTCCTTGTCACGGAAACCGGGCAACTGAAAATGGGGAGGCGCTTGCGAGCCGTCCGTGCCCGTCGGGATTCTCGATGTCGGGGGGTGGAACCGGGCTAACCGTAACCATCGAAAGGGCTAAAGTCAAGGGGCCAAGGCGGGGCGTCGAGCCTCAGAGCAGGCTCTCCGGATCGACGTCCAGATCCAGCCCCAGGGCGCCCGTGCGCCGCATGGCCCGGGCGATGGCGGCGAAATGCTCGGAAAACCAGGCTTTCTGGTCGCGGGTCAGGCGGCCCTTGACCAGGAGCTGGCGCCGGTGCCGCCCCTTGAGCCGGGGGAGGAAGGCCGGCGCCGGTCCCAGCATCTCCGCGGGGCTGTCGGGCCAGGCATCGCGGAAATCGCGGCGGAGGCGCCGGGCGGCCTCCTCGGCCGCCTCCTCCTCGGGGGCGCTCACCAGCAGGGAGGTCAGGCGCCGGAAGGGCGGATAGCCGAGCTGGCGGCGGTCGCGCAGTTCCCGCTCGACCCAGTCCCCGGACCGGCCGGCGGCCAGGCCGGCCAGGACGGGGTGGTCCGGATTGTAGGTCTGGGCGATGACGCGCCCGGGCCGCTCGCCCCGACCGGCCCGGCCGGACACCTGCTCGAGGAGCTGCCAGGTGCGCTCGGCGGCCCGGTAGTCGGGCAGGAAGAGCCCCGTGTCGGCCGCGACCACCCCCACCAGCGTGACCTCGGGGATATGGTGCCCCTTGGCGATCATCTGGGTCCCCAGGAGCAGGGCCGGACCCGGCGCGGCGAAGGCGTCGAGGATGCGCTGGTGGGCGCCCCGGCGGGACGTGGAGTCCAGGTCCATGCGCAGCACCCGGACCCCGGGGAAGCGCAGCTCGAGGTCCATCTCGAGCTGCTGGGTGCCGGCCCCCAGCAGCACCCACCGCCGGCCGCCGCACTCCGGGCAGGCGGGTGCGAGGGGCCGCTCCTGGCCGCAGTAGTGGCAGACCAGACGCTCGCGGCCGCTGTGGTAGGTCAGCGGGATGTCGCAGCGGCTGCACCGCTGGGGCTCGCCGCAGTCGCGGCACAGGCGCAGGCGGCTGTGCCCCCGGCGGTTGAGCAGCAGCATGGCCTTCTCG
>Ga0272443_10004730_pt1 | contig 14567 bp, 14 predicted proteins | sample SSMAcet12_FD_193581 | JGI IMG/M metagenome (GOLD analysis project Ga0272443, IMG submission 193581) | Marine sediment archaeal communities from Little Sippewissett salt marsh, Falmouth, MA, United States - SSM-Acet-12 | ecosystem: Environmental > Aquatic > Marine > Wetlands > Sediment ...
TGGGGCAGTTCGACCAGACGGGGGCGGACTGGCTCATCTTTACGTTGGCGCAGGGGACGGGCTATCTGTCGAGCAAGAATGAGTTCATCGACAAGTTGCAGGAGGGTATCTCCCCGAATCGCGACCTGATCGGGGAGATTGGCGAGGCGCTTCACAAGCGGGGGAAGAGACTGATCGTCTACCTGCCGGGAGCTCATACGGGGGCCGACCCGGTGATGAAGAAGCTGCTGGGGCAGGGGACCGAGGGGTACGCTGAAAGGCACAACGATTTGATCCGGCACTATTCCATGAAGCTGGGTGCGAATCTTGACGGGTGGTGGTTTGACAGTTGCCGGCCGCAGGCGAATGAGGTTTGGGAGAAGGAGATGGAGGCGTGTCGGGCGGGCAACCCGGATTCGGTGGTTGCGTTCAGCGGAGCGGAGTTTTGTGCGGCGGGGACGATCAAGCCTCGTTGCCCGATCGAGGATTACCACGCGGGGGAGATTCACCTTCTGGAGGACGGCAAGATACGAACGGATTTTGTCTATCCGCCGGGGCAGGGGAATATTATCGTGACGGCGGAGGGCAAGTTGAGGAAACGTGGGCAGGAGGCCAAGTACTACATGCCGGACTCGCAGTTCATCGACAACGTGCAGTGGCATTGTCTGCTGCCGATTGACTTGACGTTCAATCCGGCGGTTCCCAACCAGTATTGTCACTATACGGACAAGGAGTTGTTTCAGTTTGTGGATGATGTGAAGTCGGTTGGCGGAGCGATCACGATCAACGTGCCGATCGATCGTGCGAATGGGCACATTCCGCGAGATACGCATTCGCAGTTGGTGAGGTTGGGGGCGTATTTGGGGGGGGAGTGAGCGCCGTTGATGCGCCGAGACGCACGCTGGAGCACTGGGTAGGGAAGTGGGTTGTGCGCCTCTTTTTGCTTCGCAACACCGACGATTCTCCGAAGGTGTCTTTGCGGGTTGGGAATCAACTGCGGAGGAATCGGCGGTGCCACCCGATGGTTGGTGTCAAGACGCACCCTACGTTTTTCGGCACGGCCAACAAGTAGGCCATGGCACACGATGGTGCGTTTGTTCTATCGGTCCAGGGCGGTTAGAAGTTGGCGGCGGGCGGTGTGGTAGGGGGCTGGTCTGGTTTCGTATTCTGTTGCAGAGGGGACGAGGGTGTTGGTGATCTGCATGACCAGTTCCTTGTCCTTCTTTGCCAACATCGTCAGGAGTGCGTGGTCGATGAGACCGGTGCGGAAGGCGAGGATTCGCATGGAGGGGCGGAGGCCGTCGGGACCGCGGTAGTAGAACCAGGCGTCGCCCGGCGGGTGGCCGGGGTTCTGGGAGCCGTTGGGGAAGGGGCCGAGGGAGGTTTTGTACTCGTTGGCGCCACGATAGTGGTTGGCGGCCCAGTAGAGGAACCCGTCGGCACGCAGTTTGTGGCAGATCCAGGGCCAGAGGCGGCATTCTGCCAGGGGGCGATCGAGGTGGCGATTGGGATAGGGCGGGTAGGGGCTGGTGCAGTGGTAGAGCCAGACGGCCTTTTGGGTTAAACGGCGTTGGTGGGCAAGATCGGCGTTCTTGAGGAGCGTGATGAGGTTGAAGACGTGGATGTCGACCAGGGGTGAGAAGACCTGGGGGCGGCTGTTGATGGCGTCGATGGTGCGGACGCCGGGCATGTTGGCTCGGGCGACGGCGGCGAGCCGTTCGTAGTGGTCTGCGTCTCTCGGCTCGTCGTACTGATGCTGGATGTAGCGATCGGTCCAACCTCTCTCTTTCAGGTGGCTGGCGAGACTTTGGTAGAAGACGGCGAGGAACTCGAGCCAGGCTTGCTGGTCCTTGGGATTCTTCAGCAAGGGTTCCTGCTTGCCGGTTGCCTGGTTCTGTACCCAGACGTCGGAGGCCATGTAGACGACGTGGCGTCCGGCGAAGGTGGTGAAGCCGAGATCGAGGAAGGTCTGGACCCAGCGGTCGAATCGGTTGAAGTCGAACTCGTAGGTTCCTTGCTCAGTGCGTGTGACTGGGATCAGGGGATCGCGGCCGTTGATGAGGGGCGTGAGAACGGTGTCGTCGCCGAAGCGTCGCAGTTGGCGGCCCGAGTTGCGGATCAGTTCCCAATGGCGTTGGCCCCACCAGGCCGGCGGTTCTTCACTGGTGAGGTTTTCGGGCATGGGCCAGAGCCAGTGGACGGAGTGCAGGGTGGGTGTTGGAGGGAGGACGGTGTTGTGGACTTGGATGGAGAAGGGGACGGAGGTTGTGGTCTTTTCTGAATGGAGTTCGAAGGAGCCGGTGTACAGGCCGGGGGATGCGTCGGCGGCGATTTCGAGGTCGAGGAGCATGGCGTGCCAACGGTCGGCGGCCAGGTCGATTTTGTCGGCTTCGACGAGGACTTCGGCGGTGTCGAAGGGGGCTGCGCGGACGAGTGATTTCATCCAGCCGTCGGGGACGGGGCCACCAGGGCGGTTCTTCATGCTGCCTTGGGTGTTTCCTTCGACGTGGGCGGGGAGGAGGTGATAGGTGGTTGTGTTGGCGGCGAGGGTTGTGCCGTCCTGGCGTTGGATGGGGCCGAGGGTGATGTGGCAGGGGAGGTCGGTGGGGCTCTTGGCCGCGAATTGGAGGGGGACGGCAGAGCCTCTGGGTGTACTGAGTGGTGTGGGGTCGACGAGGGCCGTTGCGGGGCGGTGGGGGTAGATGCGGTCGAGGGCGTCGACGTGGAGGAGGGTGGGTTGGGCGTGGGTAGTGGTTGCAATGAGGAGGATGGTGGTGAGGCAGGCTGTTGTTGTGTTTGTCATTATTTTCTCTTTACGCGCGCGAAGCGGATTGTCGAGCAATGGGCGTTACGTGGCTAGTGCTTTGTCAAAGCTAGAAGATGGGATCGACCTGATCGTAAGGCGTTAGTACTGGCTGGCAAGCAGCCAGTGGCACGCCAGATCGTAACCTTGACGCAGTGCTAGGATTCGTCTCTCTTTCCTTCGCCCTTGTTTGCAGACAGTGTCTTGGCCAAGTCCGCAATTGTTGATTCGATGCGTTCGAGCTTGCTGGCCAGCGCGGCGATCGACGCTGCCAGAAGACTTGTGCAGATGCACATAGTGAAGACGACAACAAGCATACGCACGGTTTCCCACGACATTGTGCAGTCTCCATTGGTTCTTGCTGAGTCCAGCGAATCGTAGTACAACGATTGTGGGCGGAAATGGGGAGTAATGCAAACGGTTCGAGCGCCGTCGACAAGTAGACGGTGGCACACCGAGTCGTTGGCAACCTGTTGGCTGTTCGCTGAAGGAGGCATAATGCGTGCGCATTATCTGCAACACGTTCCGTTCGAGGGTCTTGGGAGTATCGAATCGTGGCTGGCGAGGTCGGGGTATGAGATAACCCGCACGCCGTTTTTTGAATCGGACGATCTGCCGGACATGGATGCGATTGACCTGCTCGTCGTGATGGGTGGCCCGATGAGTGTGAACGATGAGACGCAGTTTCCGTGGCTGGTGAAGGAGAAGGAGTTCGTTCGCCTGGCGATTGAGCGGGGGAAACCGGTCTTGGGCGTGTGCTTGGGGGCACAGCTCATTGCCAGCGCGATGGGATCGCCAGTCTACCCGAACCGGCTCAAGGAAATCGGGTGGTTTCCCGTGCACGGGGTGCCGGCGCAGGACGGTTCCGTGTTTTCCTTCCCGCCGTCGGTGGAAGCGTTTCATTGGCACGGGGAGACCTTCGACCTGCCGCCGGGGGTCGTGCGGATTGCAAGGAGCGAAGGGTGCGAGAACCAGGGCTTTCAACTGGGAAGGTCGGTGATTGGATTGCAGTTTCACCTGGAGACGACGCCGGAGTCGGCGCGGAGCCTTGTGTCCCACTGCCGCGATGAGCTGGTGCCGGACGAGTATGTGCAATCGGAGGAGCGGATTCTGGGTGTTGGGTTGGAGAATTATGGGGCGATGAATGGGTTGATGGACGACGTGCTTTCGTTCTTGGTGGGGTAGGGGAGAGTGGGTAGTGTACCATGTCGTTGGTGAAGATCGCCCGAAGCTCTACTCCCCCTCCCCGGCCCTCTCCCTCGTTCGCTGCGCTCACTGGGGAGGGAGTTATTTACCGTGCCAGGTGTTGCGGAGGTAGTCGACGAGGGTGTCGATTTCCTGCCGGGTCATGAGGGCGTCGTCGGCGGATTCGAAGTGGGCGGGCATGCCGTCGTTGCTGCTGCCGTAGAAGCGTTCGTGTTCGGGGTCCTCGATGATGCCGGTGAGCCAGTCGCGCGACATGTAGCCGGTGAGGTCGGGGCCGTCGCCGAGATCGCCGAGGTGGTAGAAGCGGTGGCAGTCGGTGCAGGTGAGGTCTTCGAAGAGGAGGACGGTGTCTTCGTCGATACCTTGGATAGTCTCTTCGTCGGCGTCGGCCTTGCGAGGTTTGTCGAGTTTGGCTTCGGCGGCGAGGCAGGCGACGAGGTCTTCGAGGGCCGTCTTGTAGGCGTCATCTTCTTCGGCGAGTTCTTCGAGAATGTCACCGAGGCTTCCCCGGACGAAGTCGACCATGGTGCCGTCGCTGAAGATGGTGTTTCCGAAGTAGGCGGGGCCGGCGATCTTCTTCTTGTCGAACCAGCCGGCGATCCACTTTTTCGAGCCGAGGCCAGTGAGGTCGGGTGCGGCCGAGTCTTCGGTTCCGAGGACCTTGCCCTTGGCGTCGGTGAAGCGATGGCAGTCGGCGCAGTTCTGTTCGTAGAGTTCGGGGCCCTTGGTTTCGGCTTCGGTTCGGAGGGCGACCATGGCGTCGGCGGTGGAGATGCCCTTGGTTTCGGCGAGGGTTTTGAGGCGTTTTGATTCGGCGGGAGTCAGTGCGTCAGATTTCTTGGGGGCGGCGGCGCGGGCATCATGCCGTTGCGAAAGTGCCAGGAGGGCCAGTGCAACGATCAGTGTGGTTGAGACGGCGCAAGCGAAGAAACGAGAAGGTCGTGATTCCATGGTGTGCTCCCCCTGGTCGATGGTGTCAGATTACTGCATGGCTTCGCGTACATGGTCGAGGACTTTGGATTGGGCTTCGTCGATGGTGTCGGCGGCGATGAAGGCGCCGGCGGCTTTCTTGTGTCCCCCGCCGTTGAAGTGGCCGGCGATCTTGCTGCAGTCGAGGTCGCAGCGGCTGCGGAAGCTGAGTTTGAATCCGCCAGATTGCTGCTCGACGAAGATGACGGCGAACTGGGTACCGTCGACGGCGAGGGTCATATTGATGAGGTCTTCGCTATCGCCGGGGAGGGCGCCGCAGGCTTTGAAGTCGTCGAGGCCGATCCAGGTGTGGATGAGTTGGCCGTCCAATTCGGTTTTGGTCTTGGCGAGGACGCGTCCGGTGAGGTTGATTCGGGCGAGGGTTTCGCACTCGTAGAGGTCTTTGTAGATCTCGTCGGGCCTGGCTCCGGCGGCGACGATCTTTGCGGCCAGTTCGTAAGTTGTTTCATTGGTTGACGAGAAGCGGAACCAGCCGGTGTCGGTGGCGAGGGCGGCGAAGACGGGGGTGGCGATGTCGGGTGTGACTTCGACGCCGAGGTGTGCGGCGGCTTCGAAGACGAGGCGTCCGGTTGCTTCGGCGGTGGTATCTTTGAACCAGGTGGCACCGAGATCGTCGCCGCTGACGTGGTGGTCCATGACGGCCACGTCGTTGTTGAAGGCGCGGATCACGTCGCCCATGTCGCCAAGCTGGGCCCAGGCGGAGGTGTCGAGGATGAGGAGCAGGTCGGCCGAGTCCATATACTCCTGGGGTACTTTGCTGAAATGCTGGAGGACACCTAGGGGGTCGATGAACTGGAGGCTGGGCGGGACTTCGAAGGGATTGGCCGTCATGACCTCTTTTCCGAGCCGCTCGAGGACGTGGTACATGCCCAGTTCGCTGCCGACGGCGTCGCAGTCGGGTCGGTGGTGGGTGGTGAGGAGGATCTTCTTCTTGTTGCCGATGAGTTCGACGAATTGGGGCCAGTCGACTTCCATGGGGGCGGGATCGGATTGGGTCACGAGGATTTCCTGGGAATGGTTGTCTTGTTCATTTGCCCTGCATGAGAGGAGCGGCAGGGACGTTTCATTGCGCTGGCCCGGAGATGCAAGCAGGAAAGGAGGTGGTTATCGTACTGTCCTTGCTTGCGCTTCGGGTTGGTGTGTGATTGGTGTTTGTCTACCCCTGGGCTTTGCGGACGATCTGGCGTGTGTTCTCCACGTCGCGATGCATTTGGGCTAGGAGGTCGTCGACGGAATCGTAGCGTTCGACGTCGCGTAGTCGAGCGAGGAAATCGACTTCGACCAGTTGTCCGTAGAGATCGCCGTCGAAATCGAGGAGGAAGACTTCCAGTTTGCGGTTGCCTTCGTCGAAGGTCGGATTGGGGCCCAGGCTGATGGCGGCGGGGACCGGCTGACCCTCGATGTACCCGCGTCCGGCGTAGATGCCTTCCTTGGGGAGGAGGGTGGGGACCATGTCGACGTTGGCGGTCGGGAAGCCGAGCGAAGCTCCGCGATTGGCTCCATGGACGACCATTCCGTGGACGCGGTAGGGTTCGGTGAGCATGGCGGCGACTTCTTCGACACGGCCGTCCGCCAGATATTGCCGAGTTCGCGAACTGGAGATGATCTGTCCGTCGAGGTCATAGGGTTCCACGACTTCGAATTCCATGGAGGCTTCCGTGCAGAACTGCTCAAGGACCTGGACGTTGCCTTTGCGGTCGTGGCCGAAGAAGAAGTTGGGCCCTTCGACCATGGCGCGGGTGCCGAGGGTGTCGACGATTATCCGGTCGAAGAAGTCTCGGGCGGAGAGTTCGAGGAACTTCGCATCGGTGGGGTAGGCGACGACGGCATCGACGCCCAGTTGTCCGAGCAGATGGGCCTTTCGTTCGGTCTGCGTCAGGGGCGGCGGGACCTTGTCGGGGCGGAGAATGGCGGCGGGATGGGGGTCGAAGGTGAAGGCGACGGCGGGTCCGCCGTTGGTACGGGCCGAGCGAATCAGTCGTTCGATGATTCGTGCATGTCCCAGGTGAACGCCGTCGAAATTGCCCACACTCACGGCTCCACCGCGGAGGTCGGGCGAGAAGTCATCGAGATGCCGTATCAGTCTCACGTCTTGTCTTCTTCCCAGTATATCGTTTGCTATGAATCTGCAGGTGGTTGTTCGGAGAGGCGCCGGATTTCGTCGCGGAGCGAGGCGGCTTCTTCGAAGGCTTCGTTCTGGATCGCCTCACGCAGCTGCCGGCGGAGGATCTCGATGCGAGTATTCGGTTCCGATTCCTGCTCCCAATCGTTTTCGGTGAGGATTTCCTCACGCCAATGCTCGAGGTTCTGGAGTTCCTGGCAGCCTTCTTCCTTGTCGTTCAGATCGTATTCGTCGAGAAACTCCTGAATTCGGTCAATTCCCTGGTCGATGACGTGAAGCGCCTTGCTCAGGTGGTTTTCGTCGAGCAAGGGTGTGGCCACGGCGCGGGTATGCATCATGGTCACGTAGGGTCGCCATTGATCGAAGTGGAATTTGATGTGGTCTTCGGGGGCGTGGTTGCGAACGAACTCGAAGAGTTCGAGGTTGCGCCGTGTATCGCGAGCACACAGATCGTATAGGTCGAGGATCCAGAAGGCGAGATAGCGGTGATAGTATTGGACTCCTTCACGCCAGAGTTGGGCACAAGCTTCTTGTTCGAGCATGAAGGGGGCCGAGTCGAGATGGGCTGCTTCGTAGGCTTCCTGTTCCTGCCGGTAGTGTTCGAGAAGGGACTCGCATCCGAACGGGCGAGTCCCGTCGGGGCGGCCGGCCATTTCCATCTGGAGGACCCCCAGGTCGACGCGCATTTGCACCTTTTCTCGGCCATCATCGCCACGGATGAGGCGTACGACGGGTTCGTCGGGGTCGAATTGCCAGGTATCGAGGATGTGGGTGATGTCGTCCGACATGGGTCCTGTTGAGGGGGCTGGGACTGACTGGCTGACGTTGACCGCCGGATCCTTCAGCGAGGTCTTGTCTTGGGGTATGTCCCGTTGGGCAGCAGAGACACGACTTGGAGGTAACGGGTAAGTGTATACGGTGGCCTGCGGGGGAGGGAAGTAGGGGCATGGGGGCAATGAAACAGGGCTTCCGACGCGCGAAGTCGTCGGAAGCCCATGTCGCGTATTGGTGCGTGGTGAGGCCGTTTTCGGCAAGTGGACACAACGCGTGGTATCTCAGGCAGGCGGACAAAAAGAATCTACCAGTTCGACCCACAAAATGGGTGATGGATGGTCGGTGAGAGTGCAAAACGACATGTCGAAGTCGGCATTGCCGGTGAGCCTACTCCGTTTTGTGGTCTCACCGACCATTCATCACCCATTTTCGCCACGCGAATGGGCAAATATGTCGGCAAAACGGTAGAAAAGAAACAAAGGCATGACCAACTGGAGCAACACAATCACTGCCCATTCCAACTCGTCTTGCACCAGTTGTTCACACCTTTGTTTCTTTCCTAGAGGGTCTAACTGGTAGATTCTTTTTGTCCGCCTGCCTCAGACGTCCGGTTCCCGGATGATCGGTTCCATGGTCTTGGTGTTTCGTTCGACGGCCAGGACGATGGTCTGCTGTTCCACGCCATCGGCACTGCTAGCGACGACGGGGAGGACTTGGCGGCGATCGGGGAGATTGAGGCGGACCGAAAAGGTGCCGTCGGATTCGAGCCGTACGGGTTCGCCCTTGAGTGTCACGTGGGCGCGGGGATCGGTGACGCCGTGTACGATCAGTTCGGCGTCGACATTGAAGGGTATCTGGTGCCGGGAACGGCTCAGGCTCTGGGCACCCATTCCGAAGCGTGTGACCATGGGGGAGCCCATGGGGCGTCGCAGTCGTTCTTCGAACAAGGCCTTGAGGTCCGATTGGTTTTCCGTCTGTTCGTAGCCTCCGCTGAGGGCGAAGATACGATCGAAGTCCTGGGCCACGCCTTCCCAGTTGCCGTCTCCGGCTCCGGCAGAGCCGGACTGGGGCGTTACGACGACGTTGCTTCGAGTCAGTCCGAGGAAGGTGCCGTCTTCGGCGAGGTAGCCAATGTCGACCTGGAAGCTGGTGGGCGGGTTGTCCACATCGAGATACCAGTTGTTGACGCCACCGTGAATCTGAACGTCTCGCACCACCTTGCGTTCCGAGGAGGTCGTGCTATCGTTTTCCATCTCGTAGAGCCGCAGTACGGGGATCGCGCCGTGCCAGCGTTGTCCCATGGCTGCTCTGGCACGGGAGACGCTCTGACGGGTAATTTCCCAGTAGGCGTGGAGCCAGTAGGAATCGCGAACCATGACAATGACGCGGTCTTTTTCGAAGTCCTGGCCGTTTCCGTTGGACCGGAAGGAGAGGTCCTTCGACTGGGTGAGTTGACTTCGGATTTCCCGGAGTCGTCGTTCGGTCCGATAGGAGCGTTTGGGCTTGGTTGACTTGTGGCCATTCCCGTTGGTGCTGGGGCTTTGTCGCTTGGCGGGCGAGGCCTTCGCGGCAGCACCGTTGGAGCGTTTGGCAACGGCCTTGGTGGCTCGTACCGCACCGTTTCCGTTCTTGGAACGGCGCTTTTTTGCTTCTTCGCTGCGGGCTTTGTTAACAAGGGCCTTGATAAGATCTTCCTTGCGCATGCCGTGCCAGCCAGGAATTCCCTTTTTCTTTGCTGAGGCTGCAAGATCTTTGACCGTGTGCGACCTGAGTTTCGCAGCAGTGATCACAGGGGTCACCTCCGGGGGGGATGCCGCCAATGGGGGAGGGAGCGGCAATGGGGTATCAGTGTTGTCGGGCGGTCCCATCCGTGACCGGGATGCTTGCCTCTTCCTCGCCGACCCTCCGTGGTCGCCGTCAAGCAGCAAAGGAAGGCGCCACTAGCCTCCGCGTGGGGGGGCCAAGCGGCCCGCGTTGGCTGTCATCATCCCGTTGCGGGATGACGCCCTTGGGGTTGGGTTAAGTGCCATTTTTGGCACCCAAAACCGCACCAAGGAAATGCCGAATTCCTTCGCAGCGTTGGACCCGTCGCCGGTAGGCGCCCGGCATTCAAATGCCAGGCAGGACGGGGAGTTCCAGTACATCCGATTCTAATCGCTCGGTCGATATAATGCAACGATTTGGAACGATGGCGTGAAATTGTGCCCGTCATGCCGATCTTCGTAAAACGTTTTATAAAAAAGGTTTACGGAATGACTTTGGGCTGCCGTGGATTTGGAAAAAAAGACGCGACTCGTTAATTCGGGGGGGGCTGGCGTGTGTTGGTTGCCGACGCTGGGAGGGCAAAAAATGGCCGCTCTCGTGCGGGTTGGTTTCGTGGTGATTTCTGCCGTTGCGGTCGGCCGGTTTTTGGACGCAGACAGTAGATTTTTGTTGCCTGTTCGCCTAACCTACCGGCGGGCTGACAACCGTATTCTCAGCAGGACTCGAGGGAGCAGTGGAGCGTGACGACGATCGGTCGATGATTGCCAGGGCTTGGGGGTGGGGCTATCAAGCGACGTCCATTTCGCTAGAGATGGTTGTGCCGGGCCTGCTCGGGCTGGGGTTGGATCGGTTGGTAGGGACGCTTCCTCTGTTTCTCATTCTTGGTGTCGTTTTCGGCATGACGGCGGGGATGATCCATCTGGTACAATTCGCCAAACTTGTGGGCGGGGAGAAGGAGGAGGGCTCTCGTGGGGGCGACGAGGAGAGCGGAGTAGAATAAGCGCAGGTCGGACGCGGGAAGGGGCACCGTTACAATTTCGTCGGGTGCGTAGTGTAGGATGAGAGGCGGACGTTTCTGGTTGTCTGGAAATGGTCAAGGGACGGCAAGTGGAGCTCATGTGGGTCGCGCGTCAGGTCGCGGCAGGAGCCCCGGGTTATGAGTCCAAATTCGGATCTTGTTCAGCGGATTGCCCGAGGCGGATTTCTTGTCCATTCGGTTCTGCTTTATGCTGCGACCATGGCACTTTTGGTGCCGGTTGTGCCGGTGGCGTGGGTCGTCAGCGGAATGGAGGGTGTCGCAGCGGCGATTGCGGGCGCTTTCTTGTGTTTTTCCGGAGGTCTTCTGTCGTTGGTTTGGAACCTGGCATTTCCGGGGCCTAAGTTGTTGGTCGTTCGCATCTTAGGGGGGATGTTGCCGCGTATGGGCGTGCCGTTGATGGGCGGATTAGTTCTGCAAATCACGGTGGAGCCGCTAGCAGAAGCGGGCATCTTGATATATCTTTTGGTTTTCTACCCGGCGTTGCTATCCCTCGAAACGTGGCTCAGTCTCTCTTCGATGGATACTTCCGGCCAGGACACGGACAAGTCTCTGCCAACGCAGCCGACCAAGAATGTTTGATTTAGGCGAGATAGGCGGTCACGTTAAAGACGCTCCGGGCTTTCACCTTCCGGGTGGAGTCCACACGCACCTGCCCGCCATTGATATCTTCGGTATCGAGATCCAGCTCACCAAGTACATGGTGCTGGAGCTTGTTGCTGCTGCGTTGATGATCTTGATCTTTATGCCGCTTGCGTTGCGAATGCGGAAGGGCGACGCTCCTCGCGGGCGGATCTGGAACTTTCTGGAGTCGATCCTGGTCTTCATACGGAACGAGGTAGCTCGTCCGGCGATCGGGGCGAAAGACGCCGATCGTTTTCTCCCGTTCCTGTGGACGATGTTTTTCTTCGTGCTGTTCTGCAACTTGCTCGGCATGGTGCCCTGGCTCGGTTCGCCCACGGGCTCTTTTGCAGTGACGGGTGCCCTCGCCATGTGTGCCTTTGCCATGACGGTGGGCACGGGGATGCAAGCGCACGGTGCGGCAGGTTTCTGGACGGGGCTCGTTCCCCATATGGATGTTCCCGGCCCGATGGCCTTGTTTCTCAAGCCGATGCTCTTTGCTATCGAAGTGCTGGGTTTGGTGATCAAGCATTCGGTGTTGGCCGTTCGTCTTCTCGCCAACATGTTTGCCGGCCACCTGGTGCTGGCCGTCATCGTGTCATTTATTACCGCGGCGGCCCACACGTGGGTCATCCTCTGGTTAGGAATCACCGTAGGCAGCCTGGGAGGCGCCGTGGCGATCAGTCTTCTGGAACTGTTCGTTGCCTTCTTGCAGGCCTACATATTCACGTTTTTGTCTGCGCTGTTTATCGGAATGGCGATTCACCAGCATTAGGGTCCAGGTTTGGCCTGCCATTCCGCACAGTCCAACTTCCACGTACGTCTAAGGAGAGTGAATCTGTGAACAAGCTAGCAACGCTCGCAGCAGTGTTCGTTGGAGTCGTCATTTGCGCGACGCCCGCCATGGCCGCTGAGGAGACAGGAGCTGCTGTCCCCTTGATCGACCTCAGCGCTGCCTTCGGTTGCGGCCTGATCATCATCGGTGCCGCCTACGGCATCGGCAAGATCGGTTCGTCGGCAGTCGAGAGCATGGCCCGACAGCCCGAGGTGGCCGGCAACATCAACACGGCCATGATCGTGGCGGCGGCCCTGATCGAAGGTGCCACGTTCTTCGGTCTGATCGTGTGCCTATTGACGCTGTTCCTCTAGGGTTTGTCTCTCCTGGGTTTGCTGAGCCCAACGCCTGCGCACCGTCTCTGGACGGTGCGCGTCGAAGGGGTTGGCGCTGGCGACCTTCAGGATGTGACGTATCCCACTCAATTCCTTCGTAGGGCGAAACGACGATGTCTATACGAGTCGTTAACACTGCGGCGTTCGTTCTGGCCGTGATCGCCATGGCCTTGTTCAACGCGTGCGGTGCTTTTGGCGCCGACGAATCGCCGGCTCACGGAGATTCGCACGCCGGGGCTGAAGCGGATCATGATCATGACGCTCACGCGGATCACGGAGATCATGACGATGCGGGTGCCCATGGGGACGCACATGAAGGCGGCCACGGCGGCGACGTGAACCTGAATCCGTTGGACTGGAAGAGCGACCTGGCCATCTGGACCGGCGTCGTGTTCGTGCTTCTGTTGCTGGTTCTGGGCAAGTTCGCCTGGGGGCCGATCGCAGACGGGCTGGACAAGCGCGAATCGCGGATTGCCGGTGAGATCGAAGCGGCCGAGAAAGCCAACGCGGATGCCAAGGCCCAGTTGGAAGAGTATCGGCAGAAGCTGGCTGCGGCCGGTGAAGAGGTTCGCCAGTTGATCGAGCAGGCGAAGCGTGACGCCGAAGCGGTCGGGCAGGGTATCGAGCAGAAAGCCCGCGAAGCGGCGGAGGCGGAAAAGCGTCGAGCCGAAGAGGACATCAAACTGGCGACCGCCGGGGCCCTCAAGGAGTTGGCCGAGCAGAGTGCGAACTTGGCCGTCGACCTGGCGGGCAAGATCGTCCAGCAGCGTCTCAGTGCCGAAGACCACTCGGCACTGATCAACGACGCGGTGGCCAAGTTCTCCAAGTTGGAACCGGGCCAGAACTAAGGCAAGTAGACCATGGCTGATCAGTCGACACCAAGCGATGCCCAGTTCGCTGCCGAGTTCGATCCCGATGTGGGAACCGAACAGGTCGCGGCTGTCTACGCGGAAGCGTTGTTCGGCGCCGCCGAGAGCGCCGGCGTGGCGGACGCGATCCTTGCGGAAATGGATTCGCTGATCGCGGACGTGCTCAATCGCCAGCCCAAGTTCGAAGAGTTGCTTGGTTCGGCGTTGATTGGTCATGACGACAAAGTCGGCATCCTGGACCGTACGCTCGGATCGACGGCCTCGGCCTTGATGTTGAACTTCCTCAAGGTCGTTTCAAAGCATGGCCGGCTGGATTGCTTACGAGCGATCCACCGCCAGGTCCATGCCGTTTACGACAAAGCCCGAGGGCGCGTGCCGGTCGAGCTGATCACGGCGGCCCCGGTTTCCGATGCGGAGGCCGCGGCGATCGCCAAGACTCTTGGCGGCGCAATTCCCGGTGAGCCCGTCGTTCGTCGCCGGATCGATCCATCGTTGATCGGCGGTGCCGTTGTTCGCGTAGGCGACACAGTGTATGACGGCTCGATAGCAAGACAATTAGATAATGTGCGCCAAAAGATGATTGACAGGAGCGCCCATGAAATTCAAAGCCGACGAGATCGCTTCAGTAATCCAGCAGGAAATTGAGCAGTACGAGTCGCAGATTGACGTCCGCGAAGTCGGCCGCGTGCTGGAAGTCGGCGACGGAATTGCCCGCGTATATGGGCTTTCCGGCGTGATGGCCGGTGAAATGGTCGAGTTTCCCGGCGGAGTGAACGGGTTGGCGTTCAACCTGGAAGAGAACTCCGTCGGCGTGATCATTCTCGGCGACTATCTCGACATCAACGAAGGTGACGAAGTCCGCAGCACGGGGCAGCTGTTGAGCGTGCCCGTGGGTGACGCCGTTCTCGGTCGCGTGCTCGATCCGTTGGGGAATCCCCTGGACGGAAAGGGGCCGGTGGCCACGACGGAACGACGTCCCGTTGAGACTCCCGCTCCGGGTGTTGCCGATCGCCAACCGGTGAAAGAGCCGCTGCAAACGGGTATCAAGGCCATCGATTCGATGACACCCATTGGACGCGGCCAGCGCGAGTTGATCATCGGCGACCGCAAGACCGGCAAGACGGCCATTTGCATCGACACGATCATCAACCAGAAGAACACGGGCGTGAAGTGTTTCTACGTGGCGGTCGGCCAGAAGGAATCGACCGTCGCCGGTTTGATCGAGGTTCTCAG
>Ga0272443_10004731_pt1 | contig 14565 bp, 14 predicted proteins | sample SSMAcet12_FD_193581 | JGI IMG/M metagenome (GOLD analysis project Ga0272443, IMG submission 193581) | Marine sediment archaeal communities from Little Sippewissett salt marsh, Falmouth, MA, United States - SSM-Acet-12 | ecosystem: Environmental > Aquatic > Marine > Wetlands > Sediment ...
GGAGCCTTCCCTCCCTGTACAACTGCATCGTGGGCTTGAACATGGTGAAACACCGGTGTTTTGTCACATTGGGGGCGCTGATGAAAACCGGCCTGGGCGATGCTGTCAGCACGCGGGAGTTCAACTGCAGTCTGGAGGTCAGGCAGCGTATCGATGCCTACGTCCGCAACTCCCTCGAATCCATCAAGAAACTGCACACTCAGCTGCAGGAGGTCCGTCGTCTGAACAGCTATCTGAACTACGACGAACAAGGTCTGGTCGATTCGAGCAACTTGAACCTTTTATACGAAAAGACGGTCCCAAACGACGAGGGGGATTTCCACAGCGATCAGGGGAACGTCCTGTTGTTTGCCCAGCGTCTGTTCGATTCTTTCTACACGACCTTCCTCTCGCTTCTAAACGGCCGGGTAGAGCTTGACGGGATCGGCCAAAGAGCCGTTTTTTCCCGTTCCTTTTACGAGATGGAGATGGCCAGGTTGGGAACCATTATCGAGAAGTTGAAGAAAGGACCCTTCCATTTCCGCAGCTTTCCCCTTTCCCAGTACCTGCAGGTCAAAGAGGCCAAGATCGGCGCGATCGGCAATGAAATGGAGCTGATCCAGCTTGTGGATGAAGGAATTGCCTGCCTGGCCGATCTGGGCAAGAGTCTGGCCAAGGTATTGGGCTCGAGTGTGGGAAAACTCAAGGATCAGCCGGAGCAGCCTCTGGAACCGGTGATCTTTCAGGGCAAACCCTATGCCATTCCCTACACGGAGAAGCGAATCCGGGAGCGGACCTACCTGGGGGGAAAGACCGTTAAAGAGGCACTGGCCGATGCGACTTCTCTGTGTTTCACCATGGGCATGCTGTTCAGGGATCGCTTTGTCTTCTTCGTGTTGGGCAGTGCCGGCAGACACGAAGCGGAGCTTCAGGCTCAGCTGCGGCTCATGAAGAATCTACTCGAGCCCGAACGCTATCGGGAGATCCTGTCCCGCTATCAGTAGACCTATTCCAGCAACTGCCCCACACACTCCTCGATGCGAGCGATGTTGATCGGTTTCGGGATGAAACGGACCGATTTGTCAAAGCTGGGATCCCTGCGAAAGGAACGCGGCGGGGAGCTCAGGTAAATGATCTTGCACCCCGGCTGAACGGCCCGGCAGATTTCGAAGAAACGCAGATATTCATCGTCGGAGAGATTTTCGTTGATGACGAGCAGCCTGGTTTCCAGACGGCGCAGCAGGTGGATCGCGTCGAAACACTCGCCGATGCGGGTAAATACGAACCGTCTTTTCAAGGAACTTTTCTTCAGAAGCTTGGCGAGCTCCGGATACACGTCAACCACCAGGGCGTTTCGTCTCTTTTTTGTCCTTCTTGCCGTGTCCGTCGCCCCGCTTGCTCTGCCGGTACCGGAGCGGCGCGTCTGCCTTTTTTCGGCTTGCTCCTCCAGTGCAAGGATCGCTTCGATCTTCCCATCCAGGTCCCGGGAACTGCGCATGATCGCGAAAAGCTTGCGCTCTTCTGCGGGTGTACGCTTCTTCTTCAGCAGCAGACCGTACAGTAGATACTTATCCGCCACGGACAGGTTTCCGCTATCCGTCATTGCCTGATTTCTCTGCCGGCGCTCCCGGCTAGAACTCCAGAGGAGGCACCGTCACAGGAACAAGCCTAATGTCCAGATTCTGATCGCTCTCCAGTGCCTCGATTTCTTCCCTCAGCGTGGTTAGTAAGACCTCCGGGGGTATGCTGATTCTTGCCCGCATCACAAACATCGGCGCGCCGGTCCAGGGAGCAGCCGTTGTGTCGGTTTCCATGTCCTCGATGTTGATCCCGTGTCGCCGCAACAGCGCGGTGATGGTGTGAACGATTCCGGGGGTATCCAGAGATACCGATTCGATCAAATACGGTCTCATCTGAGGATATGGATTGGTTTCCACCGTTGGTTTCATGGATATATGTATATCCATGTTTCCCGCGATTTGTTCGGACGCCTCGACCAGTGCTTTGATATCCTGCTTAGACCCGGAGAGAAGCAATATAGCGGCAAACTCTCCGCCCAGCACGGCCATGCGACTCTCCTCGAGATTGCAGTGCTTGTCGAAAATCGAGGTGGTCAGGTCGTCGACAATCCCGACTCGATCGCTTCCGATGGCTGTCAGTATGGCGAATCCTTTCATCAGTTCGACCTCCCGGTTTAGACGATTGTATAGGGATGACTTCGCGCTGTCCAGCGCGATGAGCCGGTCTTCGGCTTTCCACAGATTCCCGATCCGGATATCATGGGCTGCTGAGCCATGAGTAGAGAAACAAAAAAATTCCTGTTCCTGGAACCCTTCTACGGCGGCTCCCACAGGGAGTTCGCCGATGGATGGCGGGAGAACTCGAGGTACGATCTGCACCTCCACACCCTGCCGGCACGATTCTGGAAGTGGCGGATGCGGGGAGCAGCGCTGCACTTCGCCCGCCGTATCAAGGACCCGGGGCAGTACTGCGGCCTCATCGTCACGGACCTGATGAGTCTGGCCGATCTCAAGGCGTTGTGGGGAAGAGCGTGCCCGCCGACCCTGCTCTACGTTCATGAGAACCAGCTGACCTATCCCCTGGCGCCGGGGGAGCAGCTGGATCTGCACTACGGATTTACGAACCTCACCACGGCCCTGTGCGCCGAACGGGTGATCTTCAATTCCCACACTCACTTCCGGGCTTTCTTCGAGCAGCTGCCCCGATTTGTGGGCCGGATGCCCGAGTATCGTCCCCGCTGGGCTTGTGAACAGATACGCAGGAGATCGGCGGTGCTGTATCCGGGCTGCCGCTTTTCCCCGGCGGAGCGAATCGATCTCCCCTCTGCAAACGAGCCGCCCCTGATCATCTGGAATCACCGCTGGGAGTTCGACAAGAATCCCAATCTGTTCTTTTCAGCCCTGGAGCAGGTGGATGAAACGGGCGAGAGTTTCCGGCTGGCCTTGCTGGGGGAGAACTACCAGAAGGTTCCCAAGGCCTTTCTTGCAGCCCGACGCCGTTGGGGCCGATCGATCCGGCAGTACGGCTACGTTTCTTCCCGGGAGCACTACCTGTCCTGGCTAAGGCGGGGAGGGATCGTGATCAGCACGGCGGAGCAGGAGAACTTCGGTATCTCCGTAGTGGAGGCGGCCCGGCACGGTTGCTTCCCCCTACTGCCGCGAAAGCTCTCCTACCCGGAGTTGATCCCGGAACAGTTTCATGGGGAGGTGCTGTTCGAGGATCGGGAAGATCTGGTTGGCAAGCTCTCGGTCCTGCTGGAGGATCTGCGCCGGGGGGATTCGGGCCGTCTGTAGAAAACCAGAAGTCTGGCTCTGAGCATGAACCGCTTCAGCTGGGACAATCTGATCGACAGCTACGACGAGGAACTGGAACGGCTCAGCCGGATGCAGGGGCGCTGAGCGGCTGGCCCCCGCTGCTGCGCACCCCGCCTGCTGCCGCGCGCCCCGCTTCGATCAGATGGCGAAGCGATAGGCACGGCCGTCGATAATGAACTCCACGTCCATCACCCGGGGCCAGGAGGGCGGCTGCAGCGGCTGTTCCCAACGTCTCAGCTGATTCAGCAGCTCCTCCACGATTTCGGGGAAACGGGGCGCCAGGTTCACCTTCTCCCCGCGATCGTGTCGAAGATTGTACAGCAGGATCTGTCCGCTTCGCTCATTCAGGATGAGCTTCCAATCACCCCTGCGCACGGCCTTGTTGTACAGAGATCGCCAGAACAGGGCTCTGTCCGGCTGATCCGCCGCGTCCTCAAGCAGGAATGGCAGAAGGTCGACACCGTCGTACCTGCGATCCGCCGGCAGAGGGATCGATGCGGCAGCAGCGGCGGTGGCAAACACATCCATCAGGCTGACAGGCCGGTGATAACGGCTCCCTTCGGGAAGCACCCCCTCCCAACGCAGTACGAAGGGGATGTTCAATCCCCCTTCGAAATTCGTGAACTTCCCCCCTTTGAGGGGCGCATTGTCGGTGGCACCGGTGTGCAGGGCGCCGCCGTTGTCGCTGGCGAAGATGATCAGGGTGTCCCGCTCCAGTCCAAGCTCCCCGACCTTTTCGATGATCCGCCCCACCGCGTCATCCAGGTTCTTGATCATGGCCCGGTACACCCGCCGGGTCTCATCCTCGATTTCCGGATATCTGTCGTAGTACCGAGCTTGAGCCTGATAGGGCACGTGGGGTGCGCTGAAAGGAACGTAGAGGAAGAAGGGCCTGGATGAGTGTTCTTCCAGAAAACGGATCGACTCATCGGCGATCCTGTCGGTAAGGTATCCCTGCTCATCGATGATCCGGTGGTTGCGTCTGATAGCGCTTGTACCCCGCCGCCCCTGGCGCCACTGATGCTTGTCGGAGAACTCCTCCAGCCGGCGGTTGACCACGTTGGGATCGTCGACCTGGTCGTACAGGGTGTAGGCTTCATAGAAGCCGTAGTGGTAATCAAATCCACGATTCAGGGGAAGGAAGGGATCCTCGTGTCCCAGGTGCCACTTGCCGATCAGGCCCGTGGCGTAGCCGGAACCGTGTAAGAGCTCCGCCAGCGTGATCTCTCCGGGTTTCAAGCCCTGCTTGGCGATATCCGCTTTTCTGGGTACGGCCAGCTCAGCGACCCGCCAGAAGCCGATATCCAGGATCTGCTTGAACACCAGATACTCAAGGCGGTTTCGGGGATATCGGTCATTGGTCTGCAGCTCGTGGCCGAAGCGCTGCTGGTAGCGTCCGGTCATGATCGCCGCCCTGGAGGGAGAGCAGATGGCGGAGGTGCAGTAGGCATCGGTGAACACCACGCCCTTCCGGCCGATCGCCTCGATATGCGGGGTCTCTACACCATGGCTGTCGTACAGGGAGATATCGTTCTTGCCCAGGTCATCGGCCAGAATGAAGAGGATGTTGGGCCTTTCGGGCTGTTGGGGCAGATCGGTTCTGGTGATCTGCTCGAGGAAATCCCGCTTTGCCTCGATCTTCCTCATGTCGAACTCGACTCGGTGCTCCCGGCTTCCCACCGGCAGGAGCAGGAAGATCAGGGCGGCGGCCAGCACCAGCATGCAGGCGGCGAGAGTCATCTTTCTGCTGTTCATTTTCACTGCTGCATCTTAGCAGAAAATACTTAGTATGCCGAGGTAGCAGTGAACCTGGTATTAGCGAGTCCGGTATCGGTGAACCGGGCGATGGAGAAGGCGGTCGGGGGAGTGTCGTAAGTTCCGGGATGCTTGCACCAGGCCACCGAGAGGAAGTGACACTTTTGGACTTGCCGGTTGTTTTATTAGTAGAAGGATCCGGAGGTCTGTAATGGGCATTGTCATCGCAATCGTGGCTCGCGGCTTGATGCTTCAGCGCTGAACGGTTTGAGGGTTGGTTCCGGTATGAATCGGGTTTTTCATTATTTTGTCGGTTTTCTGATTCGCCCGGGGCGGGCTGCCGAGGAAATTGCCCGGGATCCACGAGGCGTGTGGGCCGGTTTCTGGTGGGCCATGCTTTTCTACCTGGCCTACGCGGTAACCGTGCTCATCTATTTCCTGCTCGGGCATCAGCCTATCTCCAGACCGTTCCTGCCTATTCCCCTGGACAGCTGGTACCTGGTGCAGACCTTTACCACTATACCGGTCGGTCTGGCCGCAGCTACGACCTACACCGGTCTGGTCTATCTGATGTGCAAAGCGGCCGGGGGGAAGGGCAGTTATGAGGCCACCTTCGGATCCCAGATGTACACGACAATCCTGCCCTGGATCTTCTTCACCCTTTTGCCGGAGCTGCTGCTGGCTCCGTTTCTGATCGCCGCGGGGCACACGGCTATGTTATGGCCCGAATGGATCGAGATTGTTCGGCAGTTCGTGGCCCCGATTGCCTGGGTGTTGGCGATCTCCACGATTGCCCTGAGCCGTATCCATGTCCTTCAATGGTGGAAGACCCTGCCGTTCAGCCTCATTGCCCTGATACCCATGGCCGGGATCATGGCGGTCTTCATTCGCTGAAACAAAAAGGCGGCTTGGTTTTCCGATCGGGATTGCCGGCTAGAGAATGTGGTCCAGGAACTTCTGGGTCCGCTCCGATTGGGGATTGTGGAACAGGACCTCCGGCGGGGCGGTTTCGATGACCTCCCCGTTGTCCATGAACACCACCTTGTTCGCCGCAGCCTTGGCGAAACCCATCTCGTGGGACACGACCAGCATGGTCATGCCCTCTTCGGCCAGGGCCAGCATCACGTCCAGAACCTCTTTGATCATCTCCGGGTCCAGCGCCGAGGTGGGCTCGTCGAAAAGCATGACCTTGGGATTCATGGCCAGGGCACGGGCGATGGCCACCCGCTGCTGCTGTCCCCCGGACAGCTGGTCCGGGTAGGATCGGTACTTGTCCCCCAGCCCGACCCGATCCAGCAGGGCGCGTCCCTGCTCCTCCGCTTGTTTCGGAGGCGTTTTCTTCACGATCCGCGGGCCGACCGTTACGTTTCCCAGGGCTGACAGATGGGGGAAGAGGTTGAAAGACTGAAAAACCATGCCCACCTCTTCACGAATCAGCCGGATGTCGGCGTGATGGGCGGTCACGCTGTCCTCGTCGATCCAGATCTCTCCGGAGGTGAGCTTCTCCAGCCTGTTCACGCAGCGCAGCAGGGTGCTCTTGCCGCTTCCCGAGGGTCCGATCACCAGCACCACCTCGCCCTTATCTACGGTGATGTTGGCGTTCTTCACAGCCTCGATCTTGCCGAAGTTCTTGCAGGCGTCTATGATCCTGACCCGTGGTCTATTGCTGCTCACGGCGATTGAGCCTCTCTTCCATTATGGATACGAGCTTCGAGAAGAAAAGGGTGATGACCAGATAGACCAGGGCAACCACGGTGTAGGTCTCGAAGTAGTAGAAGGTCTTTGAGGCGAACTCCCGTCCCCGGCGCAGCAGGTCCGCCACGGCCAGGATCGATACCAGGGAGGAATCCTTGAGCAGGGCGATGAACTCATTGCCCACCGGAGGAAGCACGACCCGAATGGTCTGGGGCAGGATGATGCGGGTCATGGCCTGGCCCCGGGACATGCCGATCGCCAGGGCCGCCTCCATCTGTCCCTTGGGAATCGACTGGATCCCGGCCCGGAAGATCTCCCCCAGGTAGGCCCCATAGCAGAAGGTCATGGCCGTGACCGCCGCCACAAGGCGGGGCACCTGCACGATCCTGCCCATGGCGTAGTAGATGTAGAACAGCTGCACCAGCAGGGGGATGCCCCGCACCACCTCCACGTAGACCGTGGCGATGCGGTTGATCACCTTGATGCGGGAAATGCGCCCCAAGCCGGTAAACAGGCCCACGATCAGGGCAAAGAAGATGGACAGAACCGTGACCATGAAGGTCATGGCGATCCCATCGGGCAGGAAAGTGATGATACGCCGGTATGGATCCGGTGAGATGAGGGGTAGCAGAATCAGCAGGGCGATGGCCCCGAAGAAGGAGATGCGCCATGAGGAAAAGATGGCGCGCTCGTCCCTCTCCGGGATCAGAGCCCCGTCTGATATTTCGATTCGCGTTTTTCGCGGAGGAGGACCGTTTACCTCAGCCACTTATCGACAAGCTTTTCGTAGACGTCGGTATCCAGTACGGCTTCCAAGCCCTTGTTGACGGCGTCGAGGATTTCCTTCTTGCCCTTTTGGACGGCCACACCGTACAGTTCCTCGGTGAAGGGCTCGCCTACTATCTTGAGTTTGTCCTTGAAGTTGGGATTCATCAGGGCGAAGTCGGCTGCAACGGGATTGTCACAGACCACGGCCTCGACTCTACCGTTGGCTAGGTCCTCGAAGGCCAGTCCGATCTCATCGTAGGTCTTCAGCTCCACCGCCGATACTTTCTCAACTGCAAAAGCGCCGGTGGTGCCGATCTGAGCGGCTACCGGTTTGCCCTTGAGGTCGTCCAGTGTTTCCACACCTGTGCTTTCCTGCCGAACAATCAGTATCTGACCGGCGTTGATGTAGGGTACGGAGAAATCCATGGTCTCCTTGCGTTCCTCGGTGATCGTAACCGAGGACATGACCGCGTCGTACTCCCCGGCGGCCAGACCGGCGAAGATCCCGTCCCAGGCTGTGTTCTGAAACTCGAAAGTGAAGCCGCCGGCTTTCGCGACTTCCTTCATGAGATCGATATCGAAACCCACGATCTCCTTGTTCTCATCCACCATCTCCATGGGCGGCCAGGTCGCATCCGTGGCGACAACGATATGGAGCTTCCCACTGGGAGCTTCCGATCCACCGCCGGCGAAGACGATTCCCGCCGCAAATGTCAGAGCGATCAGCACAATGGCTGTTTTCTTGAGCATATGCTTCTCCTTTCAAAGGAATTTTATGACAAAAAACCATGAAACAGCCGTACTGTCAAGGTTACTTGACAGTTTTTTGGCATTTCATTACATTAGGGAGCAGAACGACGCAGGGTAGAGCAGTTGGCAGCTCGTCGGGCTCATAACCCGGAGGTCGCAGGTTCGAGTCCTGCCCCTGCTATTTTTATGTGTGAAAAGCCCCTCTCAAGCGAGGGGCTTTGTTGTTTATGCAGAAGGACCGGCGCGATCCGGAAGCCCCGTAACAGATGTTTTCTGTCTGACAGTGGAAGCGGGCGGGGATGGCAGCGGATTTCATTGTACCGCCGAGGTCAGATTTTTCGTGGGGCAAGGAGCCACTGGGGCAACGGGGCAACGTGGCCAGTTGACTTTGCCCCCGAACAAGACGATATTAGTAGTAATCCATTCAGCACCGGGCTTCCTGAAGGAAAATACAAACGAAAAAGAAGCTCGATCATTCAGATTTTGCGAATTGTACCGCTAGGACTAACCGACCAGATACTTGCATCTCGAGTGTTTTATCTTATGTTCTGCTCCTTTAACGGTTCGTAGCAAACACGATGATAGTGATAAACTCTTAGGAGGAGAACATGAACAAAAAACTCTATGTAGGAGGCCTGTCCTATTCTGTGACAGATGAGCAACTATTGGAGCTCTTTCAGGCTCACGGGACTGTAGAATCGGCCAAGGTGATAACTGATAGAGACACCGACCGGTCACGGGGTTTCGGTTTCGTCGAGATGGGTACTCAGCAAGAGGCTGAACAAGCCATAAAAGCTCTCAACGGAACGGAGCACGAAGGGCGGAGCTTGACCGTGAACGAGAGTAAGCCGAGGGAGAACCGCTCTGGCGGCGGATCTCGAGACCGCTGGTAATAACAGTCTGTAAATAGTGCTGTTCCTAAACAGGGGTCAAGTCGGTTTGACCCCCGTTTTTGAAAATAAATCAATACTGCAACAGTTTCGACCTACCCAATCAACACCCCTGCCTGCGTACTTCCGCAGCTGGGAGAGCTTGCCGGGCGGAGTACACTCAGGAGAAAGAAAACTCATATGATACAGAAAATACTAATGGTTTATCCGGAAATTCCTACAACCTACTGGAGTTTCGACCATGCCCTGCCGTTTATCGGCAAAAAATCCTCACTTCCCCCTTTAGGACTGATGACCGTTGCGGCGATGCTTCCGCCAAATTACGTAGTTCGCCTCATCGATCTGAACGTCGCCACCTTGGAGCGCGAAGATGTCGAATCGGCGGATATTGTTTTCATCTCGGCTATGATCGTACAGAAGCAGTCCTTTCAACAGATCGTGGCCCTATGCCGGAAATGCAATCGGCCCGTGGTTGCCGGAGGTCCATACCCCATCTCATCATATCAGGAAATCGAGGGTGTGGATTTTTTCGTTCTAGATGAGGCGGAACTCACCCTGCCTCGTTTTCTTGCCGATTTCGAGGCCGGTCATCCGCAGAAGCTGTACCGGGACTCCGGGAAACCGCAAATTACCGACACGCCGGTGCCTCGTTTTGATCTCATCGATGTAAGTGCGTATGACAGCATGCCCCTCCAGTATTCCAGGGGCTGTCCCTACAACTGCGAGTTCTGCGACATCATCGAGATGTTCGGGCATGTCCAGCGAACAAAAACCGCCGAGCAGTTCCTCAGAGAGCTCGACGCTGTGAATGAAAGCGGTTTTCGTGGATCTGTGTTCATCGTAGACGACAATTTCGTCGGCAACCACCGAAAGGTCAAACAAGTGCTGCGATCGATCGTCTCCTGGCAGGAACACCACGATTTTCCCTTTGCTTTCTTTACCGAGGCGAGCATTGATTTGGCCCAGGACGATGAGCTACTCGATCTTATGGTTCAGGCCGGCTTCAGCATGGTGTTTGTAGGTATCGAGACTCCTGACGAAGCTACCCTGGCCCATACGCAGAAACGTCAAAACCTGAAATCGCCGATCCTGGAAAGTGTGGAGAAGATCCAACGACGGGGCATTGAAGTGACCGGCGGCTTTATCCTGGGCTTCGACACGGATGCTCCGGACATCTTCGACAGACAGATCGGTTTCATCCAACAGGCTGGAATCCCCATCGCTATGGTGGGATTGCTGAACGCGTTGCCCAATACCCAGTTGTGGCGGCGTCTGGAGCAGGAAGGACGGCTGAAGCGCGTCAGTACCACGGGCAATAACACCCACACGTTGGAAATGAACTTTGTTCCTAGTATGCCGGAGAACGAGTTGATCGATGGCTACAAACGAGTTCTATCCGAGCTGTATTCCCCCAAACGCTACTTCGAGCGCTGTATCACTGTACTGGGGCGACTATCACCGGAAACAAAAACGGTCAGGTCCGCATCCTGGATTGAAATCAGAGCCTTGCTGCTTTCCCTACTCAAGCAGGGCTTCTCCTCGTACGGCTTACGGTATTGGCGATACCTGCTCACCGCTTTGTGGACCCGTCCCAGGCTCTTTCCCGATGCCGTGGCCTTTGCCATAAAAGGATATCATTTCTTTGCCATTACCGGAGAAGTATACGCAGCGGATAAATTTCTATCCAGAGTGAATGAAGCCCGACATCTGCTACAGCGCAAAGTAGACAGGATAATGAACAGTCGGAAGCGCCGGCTCGCAGCATCGATGGAACGAACAATTCTGCGGTTGATGAGAAGAGTGCAGAAGAATTATGGGTCTTTCAATTCAGGTATCCAGGTTTATCTGCACCACACAACCCTTGAGTTCACTCACCGATGCCAGGCTTGGATCAACAAACTCCGCCTGGAGATTAGTCTCTCTTGAGGCCATAGTAATTAGAAAGCAATCAACACGAGGAGAAATTGGACCGCGATATTCGGCTCGAAATGGATTATACGAAAATCAAAGGTCTACGCGTCAAAAAGAACGGGTAGCCTCATCGTCAATCCGTTCACCGTCGCCTCGAAGGCGGATTCGATCTCCCGGCTACAGATGAAAGATCTTCCCCAGGTCATCACTTGTAATCTTTAGTCTGTATTGGATGTAGAGCAGCAGCCCGACCAGGGGCGCGATACAGCCAAAGACTAAAAGCGACCAACTCAACCGGAACGCTCCGGAGAGATAGAGGCTGACCACGGTCTCCAGACCTAGTAGGAACAGGCCGGCACACACCAGAATCACGGCCAGGATGGCGAACACTCGCGGCCGCAGCGCCCGCACGAGCGCTGAAACCCCGCCGATGAAAGTACCGGCGAGAACAGTTACTGGCAGTGCCAGGGTGAGAAACCAGGGCTCCCGGGGTAGAAGCAGGTCCAGTGCCTGGAGGAATATCGCCACCAATACGGTTTCTGCCACTAGGAGCAGCAACCTATGTCGGTGGAGCAGAAGCAGCACAGAGCTTGTCACCCAGAAAAAGATAATGGCGACAAGAGGGTAGCGAGCCCATGTGACGGTCATGCTGTAGGCGAAATCTGCGACGAAAACCACCACCGCACTCGTTCCGGTCAACAGAGATATGATTTCCCAGAGGCGGAGCAGAGTAAAGGGCTTGGAAACCTCGACAGGAGACAGGAGGTCCCCAGGAGGTGGCGGTGCTTCTTCCCCCTGTTCCGCCTCGCCCCCCAGGGGAGCCAGGCAGAGGGGACAGCGCTCCAATCCCTCGTCGATCTCGACTCCGCAGTTTTTGCAGACAGGCATACCTTCTAATCCTCCGAAACCGCGACAGGGACCCCATGACTGGCGATTGTCGTGAAGAAAAGCCTCTCCAGCTCGCGATTCTCCACAATACTGCTGATGGTTACCGAAAGCCAATCCCCGTAGCTGATTACCGTACAGCACTTCTTCATCGTTTGAGTAGGAGGTAGCACCGTCCCGAATGACTCGATTTGCTCTGCCATCACCTCGGGCACCTCGACTCTGCCAAGGTTGGACAGCACCCCGGAGTAGATCCGATCCGACAGGTGGCGATACACCCAGCCCAGGAAGATATCTTTTATAAACAGCGGCGTGACCCGGATCACAGGCATGAGCTCTGCACCCACGTTGCGGGTGATCTGCCTGCTGAGCTCCCTGCGGTCCAGCTCCATCCGCATTCTGTGATGCACGTGACTCAGCAGCTCCTCAAAGCTGTAGGGCCCCAAGCGCATGTCAGCTTCCGGGGACATGTACAGGGAGAAGTTACGCATTGTCTGAGAGGGGAAAAACCTGCGCATGTTCACCGGCACCTCAAGGCGCAAGATAGAGCGCCCCGGTATGCTACCGGAACGAGCCTCGGCCTCGTAGAGCTTGCCCAGACAGTACATATACAGTGCGGCAAGGTACTCCGTTATGGTAACACCTTCAGCTCTTGAAAGGCTGAGCATCTGGGAGGCCGGCATGCGCCCGGTGATGGTTCGAAAGTAACTTGACTGGGGTGGGCGGTCAGCAATGTGGTAGGCCGCGGCGTAGTGCGTTGGCCCCGGCCCTCCCTTGTCGAAGTACTTGCGGTGGCCGTCTTCGGCCTCGCCCGGATCCGGTTTCTCACGCGGATCGAGAAGATCCCCGCTCCCTTCGACCTGGACTCCGCACAATTTCAAATATTCCGCCAGAAGCGATCGGAAGAAGCGCAGGCCGCCGGCACCGTCGGTTAGAATGTGTGAGAAGTCCACCGCGATCGTCCGGCCCCGCGCCCGGATCCGCAGCAGGTGCTCGGTCTTCCCACCGGCTGGGAGGGACTCGAGGGATGACCGGTCCAGCAGCTGCACCCGCGGTGTGTCACGGTGACGCTGAAGGTAGTACCAGAACAATCCGCGCCTGAGGTAGACCTGGAAGTATGGGCAGCGCCGTACGAACGCGTCAGAGGCCTGCTGCAGTGCGGAAAGCCTGACCGGTGCCCGCAGCATGGCGGAAAGGCGGAACACTGTGGGGGACAGCTTAGAGGAGGCTGTAGGGTAGATCTTGGCGGCGTTATCGAGGGTGAGCCAGTCCGCTTCGAGATGAACAGTGCTCACCAGCGGACCGGCCCTCGGGTATTGAGAAACTGCATACCTGAACAAACATAACAGCTGGGACGCAGAGTCGACAACCCTCCCCAAAAAAATAGCTCAACAATTAGGGTAGGATCCAAGTCGTCAGGAGCTATCTATCGACGATTTGTAGGGCGTCTTGCTACTGCTTTTCCCATTCTTCTCTGATTTTGTCTTTCATCTTGTCCCACTCGGTATTCAGAACATCATCCATGTTTTTTTCCAATTTCTCTCTGTCTTTTTCAAACTCGGCTCTCAATTGCGCAGCCATCTTTGTTGCCCAATCTTCTCGGATCGCCCCTGCTGCTGCTTCCCACTTCTTGTCCAGCGCATTTTTCTCTGCTTCTACTTCAGCATAAAGCTGTTTACCTTCGACCATTTCACTGGCACCTGGATGTTTTTCAAACAGAGTATCTAGTGCTTTCATCGCTTCGCCGTAACTTCCGTTTTCGTAAAACCCTTTCGCATTGGTCAAGAGCCGACTCGCATCGTAGAGTTCTGTCTTCAGTGCCTCATTCTCCTTTTTGACATTTTTAACAATAGAAAGGCTCATTACAGCATAGATCAATACTGCCCCAAGCAAGAATGCCAAGACTCTGTTAACCCAAACTCTTGTTGTTTGATTTTCAATCACCACGTCCTCCTGTCTTTTTTTTGCCTCAAAGGCCTTCGTTTCTACAAGTTATTGTCTGCCCAAAACATATACTATGTTGCTTCTCCTTTCCGTTGTACACTATTCCTTCTCTCTACAGCGGTTCCTGCTTGAGCAGCCGCTCCAGAAAGAGGCCCCGGTAAGGCAGCAGGACCGGGGCGCACGCGTTATCTTGATCTAGATTCCTCCGCTTCGAACGCCAGTCTATTAATCTGCACATCGTCTACGATCCAGGTGCCGGAAGGGCGGCTTGGAAAGGCTACTGTGTAAAGCCTCTTTTTCGCCCTGGCAACAGCCTGATGAATCGTCGGCGCATCGATATCCACGTACCCCTTGTAGAACTTCCAAATTCCCGGTCTGGAATGCATATGAATCCTGAATTTCATCTTTTACTCCTTCGGAATATACCTGAAACAAGGGCAAGGCCGGGGTGTGTTCCCCCTTTTGGTCAGGCTGTTCGTATCTGGTCCAATCTATGCGGTTTGTTTCGGCGGCAACAGGCCTGCCTTCTTTACGTGTTGGTCTGCCATCTTCACGTACTCTCTCATGCACTCCAGAAGCACCTCACGGTAGCGTTTGCCGTTTAGGTGGCAAGCGGCCCTGAACGCGTTTGCCAGTTCAACTGGGACATTCTT
>Ga0272443_10004732_pt1 | contig 14563 bp, 12 predicted proteins | sample SSMAcet12_FD_193581 | JGI IMG/M metagenome (GOLD analysis project Ga0272443, IMG submission 193581) | Marine sediment archaeal communities from Little Sippewissett salt marsh, Falmouth, MA, United States - SSM-Acet-12 | ecosystem: Environmental > Aquatic > Marine > Wetlands > Sediment ...
CGACCTTATCGAGCAGAAAGAATCGCTGAACGATCTGCTCGAACACTTCAAGAATCTTCCCACCATCCGCAAGCTGATCGCAGGCGGTGAGACTCTTGAATATGCCGCTCACATGATCCCCGAGTTTGGCTACAACCATCTGCCGAAACTGACCATGCCGGGCCTGCTGCTGGTTGGCGACACCGCCGGATTTGTGAACGGAAGCGTGTACCACGAGGGGACGAACCTCGCCATGGCCTCGGGCATTGCGGCTGCAGAGACGATTATCGAGGCTCATGAGCGCGGGGAGGATTTCGGTTCGGCTGCTGCCCTCGGTGCCTACCGCACGAAACTCGCGGAACGGTTCGTGCTCAAGGATCTGCGGAAATTCAGGAAGATCCCGGATTTCTTTAACCAGTACCCGCATGTCCTCAGGGATTATCCGAAGCTGGTCACCAAGTGGCTGGAGGAGTACTTCACCATCGATGAGACCGCCAAGGAAGATGTTGAGAAGAACATCATCAAATCGGTCAAAAAAGAGGTCGGACTGTTCCGGTTCGCCCGCGATATGTGGAAGATCGGGAGGACGGTGCGATGAGCGACGAGATCAGAGAGATGGGCGCGGGAGAGGCGACTGCTCCCGAGCAGACAGCCCCGGTGAAAGAGAACCCGACGAGCATTGAGGATAAACTCGGCTTGCTGGCCTACCGGACGGACAGCGAGAGCCACATTACCGTTGACCAGGAGAAGTTCAAGGCGGACCCGGTCAAGGCGATCCTTTTCGCCTGTCCTGCGCGTGTGTATGTCGAGGATGAGAACACGGGCGAGTGCATCGTCAATTACGAGAACTGTGTCGAGTGTGGCACCTGCCACGTCGTCGCCCCGGAGTATGTGAACTGGTTCTATCCGTCAGGTGGCAAGGGGGTTCACTACAAACTCGGCTAGCCAGCGATGTCGCTGGAGCCATATGTCGCGCCGAAGGTGGTACATCCTTCGGATATACGAGCTTGCACCTACGGCGCTGAGGTTCGCGGCGCGATAGAATAGGTGTCATTGCGAGGAAGTGCGTTAGCATTGACGAAGCAATCTCGTCGTTTTCTTGTCATTGCCCGACTTGATCGGGCAATCCATATGTAGCCCGGACATGCTTGTCCGGGGCATTCCAGCGGCGTTTCATACGACGGGTGGCCCGGGACTTCAGTCCCGGGTTTCACAGAAAACAGACTTGCAGATCCAGATTGTGATTTTCCGATTCGAGTGTTGCGTACAGCTGTGGTACTCACTGCAAAAGATCCTTCTCGCGATCCCTTGTGTCAGGATGACAAAAGAATTGCAAAAAAAAGGCCACAATGCTTATGCATCATGGCTTTTCTGTCGTCGGGGCGACTGGATTTGAACCAGCGACCCCCTGCTCCCGAAGCAGGTGCGCTACCGGGCTGCGCTACGCCCCGAACAGGCGCTCAATATAGGCCGGGACCCCATGCCTGTCAAGGTGTTCACGCCCGGATATCTCCGGCCAACTTGTCCGAATACGCCGCTGGAGTGGCTGTCCATGTTGCTCGCCAAGTCAGGTTTCTCGCCGTTCGCCTTTGAAGTAAAAAAGATGACAGTCATTCTTAAACTGAAACGGCTTGGTGACAGTCACATTTTCTATCGCAGCACCGCGAATCCACCAAGCGGATCAAACCTTGGCGCCGAACTTCAGGTTTACTCCTGTCTGAGCACTTCTGCCGGGTTGGCCTGTGCTGCCCGGATGGTCTGGATCGAAACAGTTATCACTGCGATCAGGAGGGCGATGACCGATGCCAGCAGGAACGGCAGTAAGGAAATCGGTACGTGATACTCGAAATCCTCCAGCCACCGTTTGATCCCGAAATACCCCAGCGGCCATGCAATCAAATTGGCGATCAGCACCCACCGCAGAAACTCGCCGGTAAGCAGTCCGACAATACCGCGTTCACCCGCGCCAAGCACTTTTCGGATAGCAATCTCCTGTCTGCGCTGTTCCGTCGCAAACGAAGCTAGCCCGAACAGGCCAAGGCAGGCGATAAAGATCGCCAGCGCCGAGAAGTTCTGCACGATTTTGGAGAAGTTTATATCGGTCTGATAGATCCTGTCGAATTCATCGTCAAGGAAGGTGTAGTTGAACGGTTCGTCTTTGTAGAATTCCTGCCAGACCTTACCCAGATCACTCACAGTTTCCGATATCATCCCGGGCCGGATCCTGATAATCGAAATGGCAGGCGGTTGTTCCGCAAAACCAAAAATAACTGGTTCAATTTTGTGACGGAGGGTGGCGAAATGGAAATTCTTCATCACCCCGAGGATGGTCAGCATCTGCGGTTCTTCCAGCGAGCCATAATTGAATTGTTCTCCGATTGCCTCTTCGGGCGTATACCCGAATTCATAGGCTGCCGCTTCATTGACCAAGGCTCCTGAAGTCGAGTCTGAAGCCAGATTGGGATCAAAGTCCCTTCCCGCGACGAGTTCGATTTCCAGGGTCTTCAGAAATTCGGCATCGATCACATCGAAGCTCATGATCATGCCCTCTTCCTCGGTTTGCGCATCCGGGGGATAGACTCCCGCGCGGCTGTAGCCACGGCCAGGAACGGAATAGGCATTCGCAACGCTTTCGATACCTGGCAATTTTTGCACTTCATCGAGAAAGGCCTGGCGTGAGGGGAGGAGTCGCCGTGACCCGGAGACAACAGTCAGAACCTGATGACGATTGTATCCGGGATTCATTGTCCGGATGTGCCTGACCTGCTGTCCGGCTACGATCGTGGCTACGATCAGAGCAATGGAGGCGCTGAACTGGGCAATGACGAGAGTCCGGCGAAGGAGGACACCGCGCCGGGAACTCTGGAAAGAGCCATTCAGAACGGTCACCGGCGAGTAATTGGAGAGAACCAATGCCGGATAAATTCCTGCAAGCAGGCCGATGACTATCGCCAACAGAAGCAGAACAGGAATTGTATACGGGGGTTGTACGGGTGAAAACGCAAGAGGTCGTCCAGAGAGTTGATTCAACGTGGGCAGAAGGAGCATCAGGATAAGGACGGCGAGCATCGTCGCCAAGACCGTTTGCAATACTGATTCGCCGAGAAACTGTAAAACCATCTGCTGGCGAGTTGCCCCGGAAATACGCCGCATCCCGACCTCCCGAGCACGTTTCGCGGAACGGGCGGTTGAGAGGTTCATGAAATTGAACGCCGCAATCACAAGCACGAGAATGGCGATGACCGAGAGAGAATAGACCTGCCGTTCATCTGTTTTCCGGTAGTTTACATCGTACAGCATGTGCATTGAGCGCATGTGCAGATCACTCAGGGGTTGTATTTCCGGATCCCAAACACCGGGCATTCCATTCTGATGTGCCAGCGTATCCATCTTTGCTTCAACCATCACAGGATCGGCTCCATCACGGAGTAGTGCGTAGGAGATCAGCGACAGGTTCGCCCATATCTGAGTCCTCTCCTCATATTGCGGCAAATCTTGAATTCTGACGAGCATATCGAATTGCAGATGGGAGGTTTCGGGAGCCGGTTCGATAACTCCAGTGACCGTCACATCATTTGTTCCATAGTACTTGAAGCTTTTCCCGATGGGATTTTCGCCCGGGAAGAGAGCTTCAGCGATAGTGGGGGAAATCACCGCTGCTGTTGGAGTTTCGAGAACCGTTTCGAGATCGCCCTCAATCAAATTCCAACTGAAAATCTTTAGGAATGGGGTGTCAACTGCCCAGCATTGTTTTGCCGACGCGGTCCGATCACCGGTAGTCAGTGGGATGTTCTGGCCGATAGGGCTACAGCAGGTTACCTCTTCAACATCGGGGTCATTTTGCTTCAGGTTGCTTGCCAGCGCTAGGTTGGTGATACCTACATGGCTGCTTGTGACTCCTCGTGCGTTATCGATGGTGTAGATGCGCCATATGCGGTCCCGATTCTCGTGCATCTTGTCGAACTTCAGGTCGTACTGGACGTGGAGGAAGATTGCCAGAAAAACCCCGATCCCGAGAGCGAATCCGAGGATATTGACGAACGAGTATAGTTTGTTGCGGAGAAGGTTTCGTAAGGCGACACGAAGATAATTCGAAAGCATTCCGACCTCCAGGCTGTTTCGCTGTCAGCTGGTTACGCTAAGCTACTGAACGTGAAAAGAGATTACGATAAATGGTGTTCCAATACTGAAATTATCTAATTGAAAAACCCTGTTGAATGTACAAACAGGGTTATAACTCTGACCTTTTCAAACGTCAGATATGCTATTCCTGCCGCAGCACATTCGCCGGATTCATCAGCGAGGCACGCCAGGCCAGCACCGAAACGGTCAGGGCTGCCAGCACGATTGCTATCAGTCCAGCAATGATAAATGGCATCGGTCCGATCTGAACCCGGAAGACGAAATCGGCCAGCCAGCGTTTCATCGCAAAATAGGCAACCGGCCACCCAATCGCATTCGCCAGTACCACCCATTTAACAAAATCGCTTGTCAGCAGAGTGATGATGCGAACCTCTCCGCTGCCTAAAACCTTCCGCACGGCGATTTCACGGCGACGTTGCTCGGTGGAGTAGGAGGTAAGGCCGATGAGTCCGAGGATCGCGATGACAATCGCCAGTCCCGAAAAGACACCCACTTTCGTGGCAAAATTGCGGTCGTCGTTGTACTGCTGGTTAAAGACATCATCCGCGAACGCACTGAAGAACTGAACATCCGGGAACATCTCCTCCCAGATCGCTCTAACTTCATCCATTGTTTCGGTGATCTGTCCACCCTGGATGCGGAAAAAGACAAATCCACCACCACCCTGCGCATACTCCATGTAGAGCGGTTCCATCGGCTGGCGTGCATTTGTGATGTGGAAATCCTTGACCACTCCGACGATGGTTTTATAAACCTCGTTGCCGTTCACATCCTGTACAATGATCCTTCGCCCAATTGGGTCTTCCCAGCCTAGAGCACGCATCGCCGTGGTATTGATAATGATGTTGCCATCCAGATCTCCCTGTCCATCGGCTGAAAATTCACGGCCAGCAACCAGCTTGATATCCAGCGCAGGGATGAAGTTGTCACCGATGGTGAAATTGTAGAAGGAGATGTTGTTCTCGTCCGTGATAGAATCCTCAGGCCGTCCTTCGATTCTTCCTGTTGTCCTGAATCCCGGCATGTTGTTCGTCGAGCCCACGGCGAGGATCGAAGGAACCTGCTTCAGTCTGCTGATGTATGCATCGCGCTGAGGGGCAACCTGCTGGTTGAATGTGAAGGTGGTCGCGACCTGATCCAGGCTGTACCCACGGTCCATCGTTGTCACATACTTCAGTTGTCCAAGCACGATGAGCACTGAAACGATTAGGGCAATCGATATGGCGAACTGGCAGACAACCAATGCCTGCCGCATGAAAACTCCCTGCCGCGAGGATTGGAAGGCGCCTTTGAGTACGGACGCGGGTTTGAATCCTGCGAGTACAATCGCCGGGTAGATCCCCGCGAGTAACCCAACCACGATGCTGACTCCTAACAGGGCGAGGATGAGTAGTGGTGAATTGGATAGGGTGTAGGTGACCTCTTTGCCGAGGAACTGAGTCAAACTGGGGAGAATCGCTTCCACGATGATTCCCGCAAGGACCATCGAGATCGTTGTCAGCATGATCGATTCGCCGAGGAACTGGATCATCAACTGGGATCGGTTTGCTCCGACCACCTTGCGCATTCCCACTTCGCGCGCTCGTTTCACAGCCCGTGCGCTCGAGAGGTTGATGAAGTTGAACGCTGCGATGATCAGGGTCAGCATCGCGATAGCGCTGAGCATGACAACCTGAGTCCGGTCGCTCTTGCCAAAATTGAGAACATCAAAACGGTACCCGGTGGACCCGAGATGGACTTCACTCAATGGTTGCAGGGAGGGCAGGTACTGTTCATTCATTCCGTTCAATTCAGCGGTTTGCTGGATCTTCGTCTCGAGATCCTGCTCGCTGGTTCCCGGCTGAGCGCGCAGATACCCATGCCCGGCGACATTGTCCCAGGATTCCCACCACACGGAATTATTTTCATTCACCAGCGCCGGTACGATAATGTCATACTGGATGTGCGAATTTTTCGGACAATCCATCACAATCCCGGTGATCGTCACCTGAAAATTCCCTGTTTCGGAATTGACAGTCTGTCCAAGCGGGTTCTCATCTCCGAACAGGGCTCTGGCTACTTCGCGTGTAACAAGCGCTGTATTCGGTGTTTTCAACTGCTTATCCGGATCTCCTTCGAGGATCTCAAAGGACGGGAACACCTTGAAAAAGGTCGAGTCGGTCCCAAGCACCCTTCGATTGACACCCTGCTCCGATTCCGGGCCGCCAAACTGAGAAAGATCTATCTGACCGAATCCGAAAACTCGCGTGGTCGCGATAGCTTCAGGAATTGAAGCGCCAACCTCCTTGGTCAATGCTCCCGAGGTGATCGCGTTGACATTGCGCGTCGAACGGTTTGTTGTCAGGAAGCGGTAGGTATTCGCAGCATCGGAGTGAAACCGGTCGTAGCTCAGATCATCGATCACGACTAATGAAATAATCAAGAAAACCGCCAACCCCAGTGCGAATCCGACGATGTTGATGAGTGAGTAGATTCGGTTGCGAAAAAGGTTGCGGACCGCAATCATAAAATAGTTTTTCAGCATGCGGACCTCATGTAGATGCAGGATGGCTCAATGTAGGAAATTTGACTTATGCATTGTAAAGCAAGGGGTATGCCATAAATAAACTTAAGAAAAACATAGGTTCCCATCTGTTTACAGAGTATCATTATCGTGCATTTCAACCCAAATGTTTCATTCGGCTAAAAAGCTTGGATATTCTTGTATTTCTTACTTCTACAAACGGAATGTTGATCGATGCTGCTTTCCATCCCTTGGGGGCGATGAGTGTCAGGCTGTTGTTGCTGGCGGAAAGGAGACCGTACCTTTGAATCAGCGGCGAATCGGGAAAGGAAACCGAAAAATGGGCAGCAATGTTGAGGGCACCGGGACGGTCCCGGAGGATAGCGGTGACAACAAGGAACAGCAACAGCCACGTATCCTCGTTGTCGATGATGAGCCGCTCGCCCTGGAAATCGCTCAGATGACGCTCGATCGCCAGGGTTTCCGGACGATGAGTGCCCGGGGTGGTATTCCCGGCCTCGAAATGATCAGAAGTGAACGCCCCGATCTGGTCCTGCTTGACATTACCATGCCCGATCTGGATGGTTTCGGTGTTTTCAAAGAGCTCAGAAACGATCCGGAATTGGTTAATCTTCCAGTCATTTTTGTAACTGCCCGGGACGATATGGCGGACAAAGTCCATGGCCTCGAACTGGGGGCGGTCGACTATATCACCAAACCCTACAACCCCAGCGAGTTGATTGCCCGAGTCAGGTCAACGCTGAGGATGAAAAAGCTGGAGCGTGAAGCTGCCGGGCGCGAGAGGGAAGAGGCGCGCCGGAAAGTGGTTGAAACTCTTCTTGTCACGCTTGCCCACTACATCAACAACGCTCTCGCCGCGATCAGTGGCCGTGTAGCGATAACCAATTCTTCCGACCAGCAATCGGTGGAGAAAATGATGGATGTTGTCAAACGCCGAACCCGTGTTATTGCAGCTACCATAGAATGTATCGAAGAGATTCAGGACGACCTCGAATCCTACACGACCCAATATGCCAGCAGCGAAGTCGATATCCTGAACTTGGAAGAAAAGATTCAGGAACGTGTCGACAGACTGGCCGAGCGCGATCAGGAAATGGGGCAATTTGAGGATACTCCGCCGCAGGAGAGCTGAAAAACTCCTCCGCGCAATTCCATTATTTCCAACTTCTCCGGCCTTTTTTACACCCTTTAACAGCAATTCGAGAGACACATCTTGTGTGAAATAACGTGCTTTTGTACATTATGACTAGATGGACATAAATAGTCATATTGTTGAGGGACGAGTGCAAGACAGCCGGGAAATGCGAGAGAAACGAATTCTCGAGGTCGCGAAAAACCATTTCGCGAAATACGGTTACAAACGTACGGTGATCGATGATATAGTCCGTGAGGTCGGGATCGCCAAGGGAACGTTCTATCTCCATTTCGGGAGCAAGGAAGACCTTTTCTTCCGCGTTTTTGAGGAGATGCGCGCGACAGTCTGGGTTCGTTGGGGAGAAATCCTCTCGAAACCTATATCCCCGGGCGTGATGCTCAGAGAATCGCTCTGTCTCTCTTTAAAGATTGTCGCGGACGAACCACTTCTGAACGATGTCATGAACAATCGGGGAGAAGACTGGATTTACACCAGGGTGATGAGCCAGCCTGGATGGGCGGAGGAGGCAGCGGACAGCCAGAATCTGGTAAATCGGCTTCTGATGGAAGGAATCGAATCCGGTGAATTCCGACCCGATCTGGATCCGACCGCATCTTTTCTTCTGATGGGCGGCTTGAAAATCATAGCGGCGAACTTTGAGGTCTTGAGATTGATGGCACCGAAAATCACGCAAGATAAACTGGTTGAAATATTCGTTGATACGGCGATGCGTTCGATTGCCAATCCGAACCCGCCGGATCAGATTGATCCGAAATTCATTCACCCGAGGGTTTCTGCTTACGCCCAGGCGAAAATTGATAAGGCGAAGATGAAGTAGGATCGTTGATGCGTGGGGATAGAATCCAACGTCAAGAAAAAGTATTCAATCTGATAGACAGGGGAACGAGATGAACGATCATCCTGTAGTCTTGGTCAAGGACGTTGTCAAGGCGTACCAGGGGGGGAAGGTTCGGGCGCTCAGAGGTGTGACACTCGATGTACCGCAGCGTGCCTTCATGGCGCTTGCAGGCCCCTCCGGTTCCGGCAAGACCACGCTGCTCAACATGATCGGTGCGCTCGACCAGCCAGATGCGGGGAGCGTTACCGTAGCTGATCATGATGTCACGAAACTGAACGAGAAGCAGCGTACACGACTTCGCCGCGAAACAATCGGATTTGTCTTCCAATCCTTCAACCTGGTGCCGGTTTTAACTGCGGTGGAGAATGTCGAATTGGCGCTGGAGATTATTCAGGGTACAACTCGTCAATCCCGTCGCAAAGCCTCGATGGATATGCTGGAGCGGGTAGGGTTGAAAGGGATGGAAGACAGGTACCCCAACGAACTTTCCGGTGGGCAGCAACAGCGGGTGGCTGTTGCGCGCGCGCTCGTGAAGCACCCTGCATTGGTACTCGCGGACGAACCTACCGCAAACCTGGATGGCGAGTCTGGAGCGGCCATCATCGACCTGATGAAAGAAATGCGTGACCAGTTCGGAACCGCCTTTGTGTTCTCCACGCACGATCCACGTCTGCTTGAGCGCACGGAGACAGTGATAACGCTGGAGGATGGATGTATACGCTCCTGAATTCAATTCGACTTGCATGGCGAAACCTTCAGAGAAATCGAAAGCGAACAATTCTTTCGACATCCGGCCTCGCGATATCTCTGATCATCTTGGTGATCATCAGTGGCCTCTATGACGGGATTACCCGCCAGACCCTTGACAACATGATCAGGGAGGAGCAGGCGCACGTCCGTATGTTTGCTTCGGGATTCCTCGAGGAGGATCTGCCCGGTCTCGATTTTCTGCTGGATGATGTCGCGTCTCTTGAGCAACAGGTTGCGGAGGCTTCCGGTGCTAAGACCACGGTCAGGCTTCAGATGCCCGCCACCTTCATCTTCGGTGGGGAAGAGGCCATCCTGATGGTGCGTGGACTTGATCTGGCAACGGATCGAGACGTTTTCATGACACTTGATCAGGTCGTAGCAGGAGAGAACCTGGATGGCACAAGTGGACAGGCACTCGTTGGCAGGAGACTGGCGAAAGAGTACAACATGAAATTGAACGACTCTTTCACAATCCTGCTTCGCAGTTCGCCCGGCGCCTTGAACAGTATGCGATTGCGAGTCCACGGTATTCTTGATACAGGACATCCTGATTTTGATGTCAACTCAGTAGTGATATCTCTCCAGGATGCCCAAAAACTCGCTCTCGCGGAGAATCAAGCCACCGAGATCGCAATTCTCGGAAAGCAGGAGAAGAAAGCGGGAGAGATGCGAGATGCTCTGGCAGCTCAGTTCCCGGGGTACGATTGGGAAACCTGGTTGGAAGGTGCCGAAGATTTCATGCCGATTATTCGGATGAAACGTGCCGGTTCTTGGATCATGATCACCGTACTTGCGCTGGTTGCCATGGTGGCGATCATGAACACGATGACAATGGCTGTGCACGAACGGACACGTGAAATTGGATCACTTCGGGCGATGGGCTTCTCAAGCAGCCGTATCCTCTGGACTTTCGTGTTGGAGGGATTCCTGATCGGATTGATTGCAGGCGTTCTGGCCATCGTTGTCGGCGGTGGTGTGACAATCTGGCTCAGCAAAGTCGGGATCAGTCTCGCCGCTTATGACGATATCGATTTCGGCATGGCCATCTCGACTGCGATGTATCCGGCGCTTACATGGTCGAATGTTATTGGGACATTCCTCTTTGGTGTGCTGCTTGGTACGGTTTCCAGTTGGCGTGCTGCCTGGCGTGCCTCGCACGGTCAAGTAGTAAGAGCCTTGAGGGAGGGGATGCTATGAGCACGTTTCGACTCGCGATGCGGAATGCGCAGCGATCATTCAAGCGCTCTTTGCTTACGATACTGGCAATTACAGTTGCAGTAGCGGCGGTAACCTTTTTCAAAGCCTATCTCACTGGGGTTTTCCAAAGTTTCAATGATACAACTATCCGTCTCGAAACGGGGGATGTCAAGATCGTACCTGCGAAGGCGGTAGGAAGAACCCGCGCAATCGCAATGGAGGATGGCATCAAAAACCTCGATGAGGTGGTTACACTACTCGAGGGGATGGAGGGTGTTAAACAGGTTTCACCGAGGATAGAATTCGGTGTTCTTCTCGACAAGGGCAAAGGGGCTGTACCCGCTGCGGGTATGGCGCATGATATGTCCCGCGAAACACACCTGATGATGCTGGATGATGCTATCAAAGAGGGACGTTTGCCGGCGGACAATGCCTCGGAAGTGATGATCGGGTACCGTCTGGCTGAAGACCTCGGCTTTTCACTCGGGGATGAGTTTTTTATCGTCGCTACGACATCCTACGGTGGTATCGGTCCGGGGCTTTACAAAATCGTTGGATTGATGGACACGGGAATTCCCGTGTTGGACAGGAAATTTTTCCATCTACCGCTCAGCGAAGGACAGTTCCAACTCGCTATGGATGACATGGCAATGGACATTGCAGTGGCGTTGGATGGCGGAGCAGAAGCAGCAATCACCATGGCTCAGAAAATCCAGCAGGAATTCAATGCCGCCGGTATGACCGACCTTGTTGCGCTGGATTGGAAAAGAGCGAGTCTGATGGCGGGGATGTTTGATCCGGCGGAGCAGATGACCGGGGTGATGATGGCTCTGATCGGGATTGTCGCGTTAACGACAGTGGTCAACACGGTGTTGATGTCCGTGATGGAGCGGATTCGAGAGTTTGGAGCGTTGAGAGCGCTCGGCTTTTCCAAGGGACGGATAACCCGCATCGTCCTGATGGAAACTCTGGTGTTGGGTGTAATCGGCACGGTTTTGGGAATTGGCATCGGCCTTGGAGTTTCGGAGTGGTTGAACGTAATCGGTATTAATGTAACTTCGGCGTTTGAAACTTCTGAGATGGTTTTCGAGCCGATCGTTCGTCCGGTTCCATCAGTGCAGGTCTCCATTTACGCTGCGTTCTTTGGCGCGATTGTTTCGATCCTCTCCGCTTGGTATCCTGCACGGGTTGCGATTCGTGCCAATCCGGCTAACGCGTTGCGGAGCCAGTGACCATAACATCAGGTTTGACTTTCGAACGGTGGAGTTGAGAATGCCACGAAAACATAGAGTGATACTTTTAGCCGCTGGGCTTCTGCTTGCAGGTCTCCAATCTTCCTCGGCAAAAACCGCGAAGGAGTGGTTGCGGGAGATTGATCACAACATGGTGATGGAATCCGCCCAGTATAAAGCGACGATGATTGTCCACCTCCCCTCGGGGCAGGAGCGCTCATTCGAGATGGATTGCAAGGTGGTCGGGGAAAAGTACGCCATGATGGAGTACACCGAACCCAAACGGGATGCTGGCACCCGCTATCTGAAGCGTGATGAGGAGCTCTGGATCTATTTTCCGCGTGTTGACCGGACCATGCTCATTCAGGGCCATATGCTTCGCCAGGGTGTTCAGGGCGGAGACATGAGCTTTGAGGATATGACCGAATCAAAGCCCTGGGAAGAACTCTATGACGCGGAAATCGTGGAGGAGAACGAGAACTCTGTAACGATCAGACTGACAGCGTTCGACAATACGGTCAGTTATCCCTTCCGGGAACTTGTTTTGGATAAGCATACCGGCCTGCCCATGCTTGAAATCAGCAGCGATGCCTCCGGTGAACCGATCAAGGAGACGGAAATTCTGGAATTCAAACAGATCGGTGACAGAAATTTCCCCACCTCGGTGATCATCCGCAGCCGGTTAACGGAAAACAAGTGGACCAAGTTCATCATGTCGGATGTTGATCTGGATGTAAATTTTGATGAATCCCAGTTCACCAAGCGTGCGCTGGAAGAATAGGCCAGAAATCAGGCGCTTAGAGCTGCTTGCAGTGCTAGCACTGTCGCGGCGATGTGTGGCCCGACTTGCTCGTCAAGTCGGGTTTCTCGTTTGGTGCAATCCGAAGAATACTCAGTTGGTAGCCCGGGACCACCGTGTCCCGGGGTCTCTGATTGTTCTCAAGATCGGTGTGGCCCGCGTAAAAATGGGACAGTTGCCTTTTCCTGTGGAAAAGAAAAACTGTCCCGATCGTATTCTTCAATATCATTCTATTCGCTGGTCCGCGAAGCTTTGGACCGGCACAGCGTCGAACGTCAGGCTCGCTTTTTCACCGGCACCCAGAAGACGCGCCCGTCACTTTTGATCGGTTTCTTAGGGATGACGTAGTCCGATTTGTAAACGGAACCCATCAGCCACTTGTTGAACTTCATGCCGAGCTTTGTGTCAAGCCCCGTGGATGCAACGGCGATGATCCGTTTCGAGCCGTTGGACCTGGCTGCCTTGACGACTTTCAAGCCGGAGGTTTGGGATTCCATGGAGATGTCGGTGACAACACCGTCAATGGAATCACCCCCGGCATTGAGCTTGTCAACGCCCTCTTCGGCGCTGTAGGCCCGGACGATCTCTTCAACGCCCCTCTTTTTCAGGTCGTTGGTGAGAATTTCCGCGTAACTGTCGTTATCGTCCACCAGCAACACTCGCAACATCGCGCCCGGTTGCGGCCCGTTTCCCTTGTGGTTACTTTCGACCATGCCTGAAATCCCTTCATCGCTGTATATGCCAATCCGCTGGGATCGGCCGGCTCTACTGGTTCTTCTGCTGTCGCTTGTAGCTCGAGCGATTGCGGCAGCCTCAGTGGGTCCAGGCTTCGATGAAGCCTACTACCATTTGTTCGCCCGGAATCTATCCCTCTGTTATTTTGACCATCCACCCTTCGTTGCGGTTACAGCTGGATTGGGGTGGTGGGTCTCCGGTCTCTGGCATCCCCTCGCGCTCAGGTTGGGGGCGCTCATCGCATTTACCATTGCCCAGCTTGGTTTTTACCAGCTCGGATATGACCTTTATGGCCGTCGAGCTGCTCGGATAGCGTTGCTCTTGCCGTTGGCCACGCCCTTCTTCGCCGTCGGGGCTGGAGCTTTTGTGCTCCCCGACAATGCTCTCGTAGCAGTCTGGGTCTGGACCCTCTGGGTCATTCACCGCCTGCGTGAAAACACGATAGAACGATGGGGAGGATTTGCAGCTCTCGGTGTGTTGACCGGGCTTGGATTGCTGGCAAAATACCACGCAATCCTGCTTCCCGCATCATTCTTTGTGGCTTCTCTTTATGACGAGGAGCTTCGCCGCTGGTGGCGGGACTACAGGTTCTACGCTGCAATGGCTCTGGCAATTCTCGTCTTCAGCCCTGTACTTCTCTGGAATTCTGAAAATGGGTGGATCAGTTTTGCCGAACAGTTTGGCAAAGGAGTTTCAGGTTCCATTTCGATCAGATTTGATCTCATTGGTCAGGCGATCGGCGGCCAACTGGGCTATCTGACCCCGTGGGTTGCAGTGGTTCTATGGATCGGAGGGACGCGAAAACGAAGCTTGAACGTTGAGGACAGGTGGCTGATTTCCTTTTTCCTTCTGCCTGTTATCGGGATGACGCTGATCGGATTGACAAGAGGTATCCTCCCGCATTGGACGATGCCCGGATACATCGCAGCGATAGTCCTCACCTCAGGCTGGCTCGCAACGCGTAGCTGGTCGACCAGATTTCTGCGTATTTCAATGATCATGAACGCGCTGCTTGTGTTATTGGTGATTTTTCAGGCTTGGTATGGATTCATCCCTCTAAATCCCAAATCCGACCCCACTCTGGACCCTGTGGGGTGGCGCGATACAATTCTTGATCTGGAAGAACGGGGCGTGCTTGGTGATGATGATGTGATCTTTGCCCATAAATGGTTCACATCCGCTGAAATCGCCTGGGCGGACCGTGGCTGGC
>Ga0272443_10004733_pt1 | contig 14560 bp, 7 predicted proteins | sample SSMAcet12_FD_193581 | JGI IMG/M metagenome (GOLD analysis project Ga0272443, IMG submission 193581) | Marine sediment archaeal communities from Little Sippewissett salt marsh, Falmouth, MA, United States - SSM-Acet-12 | ecosystem: Environmental > Aquatic > Marine > Wetlands > Sediment ...
ACCGCATGACCTTTGTGCTCTAACTTATACAGATATGTTCCGGGAGCAACCTGTCTGCCTTGCTCATTTGTTCCATCCCATACGATCTTTGTTTTTACCCAGAAATTATTGGTTTTACCATCGAACCTGCGTATGAGTTGTCCTTTTGTATTGTATATGGAAAGCGTGTAATTTTCCACTCTTCCGTAATCTGCAGTTATAAATAATATTTCTGTCTCGTTGGTAAAAGGGTTTGGTGTGTTCTGGAAAAGATACAAATTATGAATAAAATTCGTGTCTGGAATGTCCATACCAAATGTATCCTGGCATTCGTACGCACCGATATCTATTCTCCCATTAAATATCCTCGGATTTCCGGCTAAGTCCGTTGCAGGAAGATTAAGTCCGCTTGTGTCCGGTGTGCCTGCATCGACACATGGTGATTGTGGTGTTAATTCATAACTGAATGGGTCACCACCAGCAAACAATGGATCTTCGTCTATGTTACCGTCTCCCCAGTTAATAGTACCACTGTTGTTGGTATTTATTGCATCGATACCTCCATCAATATTACAGTAGGATAACGATACGGTTTTTAGTGGATAGCCCGCCCAGAATATTATTTCCTCTTGAGAAGGATTTCTTATAATTGTATTTATTAATGAAACATGAGAATGATCACCCTGTCTTATGGTTCCACCTGTATTTTCTGAATTATCACAAATCGTAAAATTAATAAAAGTTGGATCACAATAACTGCCAGCCCCTCCCGACACAGTAATGCCGCTACAGTTATCAGAAACATTATTCGTTATTTGTGCATTAATAAATATTGAATTTGATTCAACATTATTACTAATTGCACCTCCAAATCCCCAATCAGGAGTAATGGTATAATTACTGTCTATTATGCAATTTATAAAAATAGGATTGGAATTTTGTGTGATTTGTAATCCTCCACCAAAATCGGCACAATTTTCTTTTATTATACAATTATCAACAATTAAATTTGAACTTGTTAAAAATAAAGCTCCACCTCCATCATCTGCTTTATTATTTAATAAGTTAACATTTCTAATTATAATATCTGTACTATAATCAATAAGCATCCCTCCACCATTATAATCGTAAGAAAAACCATTTTCTACGGTTAGGTTTTCTATTGTATAATTAGAATCATATCTTGAAAAAAAGATCAAAAATTGTTCTGCACCGTCTAGTATTGTTGATTCTTTATTGCTCCCATGAAGTGTTACATAAGATTTACAATTTAATGGAAATTTTTCATTATTTGTAATAGGAGAATATAATCCTGGGGATAAATAAATTGTGTTACTCTTGTTTTTATTAGATTTAATTTTTACTAATGCATAACTTATTGTTTTAAGAGGTTCATTTATATTCAATCCTGAATTGTTATTATTACCTGAGGTATTCACATAGAGATCATTATCAACTCGTTCTATTTTATTATTTTGAATATCAAAATCAAATATATCAATCGGTGAAGCAATATCATCATCTGGATATGCAACAGTAAATGTATCAACAATGATATTCACTACCTCACAATTAACTGCCATTAAATCAGATCCAATTCCTGCATAATTAAGGTATATATTACTTCTATTTATTGGATCGAAGTTGATTTCTGAATTATATAATCCTATACCACCTCCCCAAAATGTACAATGATTATTAATAATACTGCTACCTGCAATATTTACAGCAGAATTATACAAACATATACCTGCCCCCCCTTGGCTTATATTATTTGTAACCGTACAATTATTTATTGTTGCTTGAGAATTTACAAGTAGAATTCCACCTCCCATTATCAAGAAATCATTATATGTACCACTCCCATTTTTAACCGTAAATCCGCAAAGAACAGCAGTGGTATCTTCTCCATTTTCAAACGTTACCACGCTCCCATTCTGGTTGCCATCAATAATAGTATTTTTTACAAATGAATCAACTTGTGTATTTATATATAAACTTGCTAATGTAATGTTCTTTCCGTTATAATTTATATTCTCATAATATGTTCCCGAATAGACTAAAACTGTATCTCCATGTACCGAATTATCTATTCCTTCCTGGATGGTTGTATAATCTCCGCTACCGTGTATGTCGATTAAAACCGTATCTGCTTCTATAGTGCACATGGCACACAATAAAATCAAAACAAAAAATATACTTATACATTTCTTATTCATTTAACCTTCTTCAATATATTAACCATATTCATTGCGGGTAGATGCATCTCACCTACCCGCATTATTACATTTTAATTATAGGAATTTGACTGGATAGCCATCATTGTGACAATAACATTTTTTTCATTTCTGAATAGGTGCCGCATGTGACTTTATAGAAATAGATACCATTTGAAACCGGTTTATTATTCTTATCAGTGCAATCCCACACTGCATTAAATCCTTTATTTGAAACACTTAGCTCTAACTCTTTTACTAATTGTCCTTTGATATTATAGATCATGACCTGGGCTTCCTGGTGATATTCCGGAAGCGTGAATGAGATCGTGGTTGTTCCTCGTACAGGATTGGGATAATTCTGATGAACTGAAAATTCTGTTGGAATTTCTATATCATCACCTACTCCTAATCTTACAAAAGCAGAACTCATGTTATTAAGAACAATCGTATCCTTAACAAAATCCTTTTCCTTCTCATTATAGACAAAAACTGACATGTTTTTCATGATACCTTTATCGTCATAACTTGCAGTTCTGAACGTCAACTCTACATCTTCTTTTATAAGCTCATCTTCAACGTATGCAGGTATAAAGACGGGAAATTCTTCGATAACACTTGCACCGATGCATTCTTCACCAAGAAAAACTCCTATCTCATCGACACCATCGAGTGCATCTGTCTCATCGACAAATATCGGCATATAATCCGCTTCCTCTTCATACGAGAAGATTATTGTTTCGGGTTTTATGTATGGAGCAGTATTTTTACCAAATGTAGTCCATGTAAAACTACAATCTTCATAAACGCCTACAACATATAGTTTGCCATAATCAACAGTACAGAATGAAGGAGGCATGCAATAATTCTTCACATAAGACCAATCATCAGCTTTGATAAAAGTGATCTCATCCATAATTTGTGAGAATGCCGTTTGCCATGCGGTGCTTCCAGGTATAAAACAACCAATCCAGTTTCCTATACCTAACATAGGACTCCAGGGGTCTTTACTCACATCTTCATAAAGATACATAACAGTGGAAGGATCTTCAACCCAACCTGCAACTTCAAGTTCAGCATCATCATCCATATTGATCTTGTAGCCGTCCACACTTCGAAAATCACCAATCTCATTCTGCCATTGTTCTAGGTAATCTTTGTATATCCTATCATCTTGATGCAACACTTCATCCAAATCGTCGAGTATCGGTTCCATAACATAGTCTATAGGATCGTTATAATCTGGATCGAGCACGGGAAATGAAACCCAGTTCCATCCGGAAGAAGAGAGGCTTGTTGTTTCATAGGTATATCCTTGAGGTGGGTAACCTGCGCATGTTATAGCAATATATGCTTCATTCGATTGTAAATAATCATATCCATCTACAGAATAATTCTGGTCTGGATAATAAAATCCAACAAATCCTTGTGCCCAAACTTGGGTAGAATTATTTGGATAATCATCATCATCAAGCTCTATAAAAATCGTTATTGGGAAATTATTAGCTGTCGCTATTCCATCGTAGCTTAGATAATAAGGTATTTGTTCATCACTTAATTCAGCTATATCTTCTCCGAGTGCAGTTGTATCAACTTTTTCAAGATATTTTTCACACGCGTTTAAATAAACATAGAAGTTATTTACAGACTCAAAATTTGGTGATTCAATAACTATTTCAACCCATCTCATGTCAGCAGTAAGAACATTACTAAACAATAGAATTAGTAATGATAAGGACATTAATATTTTTATAACTATATTATTTTTGGATGTTTTATTTTTCATTTTACTCCTCAATTTATCTTATGAATACATTTTAAAGTAGTTAAGGAGAATTTTCCCCAACATCACATCCAGCCCTCAAGTTCACTCCATTATTTCTGCAGGAACTTCAGCATGAATATCCCTGCCTGTGTTGGGAAATGGTACAGACAGGGAAAAGCTAAGTAAATGTATTTCTAACTCCAGTTTGTTGTGTAAATGGAAATGATCTATGATTCTCACTGTTATTAGCTGTAATTTCATAGCTACCTACAGATACGTAAGTTAAGGTAGGTGGGGTATGACCAATGTCTTTGTTTCTATCCTATTAATCTTGTGCAATTTCATTTTCAACCTCTAAAGAAGTTAATAATTCCTTAAAAATTTTTGTCAAATTTAATTTCCTCAAGAAATAGCATCTTTGCTATACAGCTAATATTTTAATTTACTTCCACCAATAAATTCCCGCAATACTGAGTGCGCAGGTACTGATGAGTCATCTGCAATGGGAATGACTTCGGAGAGAAATTCCAATGTTCTATGTGCTCGTGTATACGCATCCACTTTCAAGGGATCATCTTTGAATTTTCTATTCCAATCCTCGAATTTCTTGAGTAATCTGTCTGAATATAATGCAATCTCATAGGGCATTGCACTATTAATTATGCAGTCGCTTGTGTTGATGTAGGGTAGAATATTACGCTTTTCACTGCTGCGAACATAGTGCCAGTGCTCGAGGGTCTGCTGAGGTTTGTATGCTCTGAATGTTGAGTCCCGAAGCATGCGTCGAATAAGGCGTATATCTGTCCAGCGGATGTAGTGTCCCTCATTAGTCTTCATTTGCATAAGCGGTTCAAGATAGAGTTTGAATTTTCTCTCATCTTCGATACGTGATGTCATTTGGGGATACAATCCATGCAAGCTGTCAATGAGCAGTATTTGATGTTCATCAAGCTTCATCCTGGTTCGGTTCAGGTATCTCGTTCCGGTTTTGAAATCGTAGAAAGGAATCGTAACTTCCTTTCCATCGCAGAGTTGAGAAATGTGTTCATTTATCATGTTAAGGTCTAATGCTTGTGGTGTTTCAAAATCATAATCACCAAACTCATCTTTGGGATGCATCGCAAGATCGAAAAAGTAGTTGTCCACATTCAGTGTCACAAAGCTGAGTCCCCTTTTTTCCAATCGCTGCTCGAGTTTTATGGTCGTTGTCGTTTTTCCCGATGATGAAGGTCCCGTTATCAACACTAATTTGATCTTATCTGCCCTTTCAAGAAGGAGCTCTGCAGCCATATCGATATCATTTTCGTAGGCACTTTCAGACTCATGTACGATATGTGGAAATTCTCCATTTTTGATACGATCATTCATCTTTGTAATGGTATCAAGATTGTGAGAAACAGCCCAATCAAGCACCTCCCAGAGTTTTGACCAGGGAATGGTGACCGAGGGATGAGAAAGTTTAACATTTCGCTCTTCACGTTTTCTGTTTTGTTCATTTCGGTAAAGAATATATGCTTTAGCAACTTTATCGTGTCCATTTTTTATGAGAACTTGTTCCACGATATCCTGTATCTCTTCAACATGCGGAGGATTTTCCTTGGAAAATTCCTTTTCGACTATATCCACGACCTGTTTGGTCAATTGTTCTGCTTGTTTTTTATCTCTTCCACCCACGGCAATTGCAGCTCTGTAAATAGCATTAGTGATGCGCAGGGGTTTGAAATAAACCTTCGCTCCACTGCGTTTAATGACATGTGTGATTTCAGCCATGCTAACTCCTTTGTGACTTTTTTATGAAAGAGCTGTAATTTGTCAACTTGGGCATAAGGTATTTTGTCACACTGAGATTCTCGAAGGGTGACATGTAAAAAGATAGATTATTCACTTATTAATTTATGCGCTTCTTTCAAAGATTCAATGATAGGGATATTTTGAGGGCATTTGGGTTCACATTCACCGCACTCAATACATTTATCAGCGCGGTTTTCCTCTTTTATGAAATTATTATAGATCATCTTTGGACGTTCCAGATCATCGTATATCTTACTCATCATATATGCCCCCAGGCAGGATGATATTGCTACTCCCTGCGGACATGGCTCGCAGTATTTGCAGGAGGTACAGCGAATCGGAGATCTTTTTAAATATGTCCGCCTGATTTTCTTGAATAACTCAAGTTCCTTTTCTGAAAATATACCGGCTTTTGCATTATTCGCACTCTCTATATTCTCTTTGATCTGCTGCAATGTCGTCATACCACTAAGAACTAAGGAAATATCTTTGTGGTTCCATACCCACTGCAATGCACCGTCAGCATACGTTCTCTTTACTCTGAATGTATTCCACAATTTTTTGATCTCTTCTGGAGGTTCTTTTGCCAGCTGCCCTCCCCGGATAGGTTCCATAACCATGATATCAATATTATTCTTCAATGCGAAACGCAATCCCTTAGTACCTGCCTGATACCTGGTATCCATGTAATTGTACATCATCAGACATCATTCCCAGTTTTTGTAATCATTAACGATCTTCTTAAATACTGGATATTGATCATGAAATGAGAAACCGATATGATGTATGCTTCCTTCTTTCTTCTTATTTTCACACCACTCAAGGATTCCCAGTTTTTTAAGATTTTCCCATGATGTTGCATTCAAAGAATGAATCAGGTAGTAATCAAAATAGTCAGTTTTCAAACGCTGCTGTTGTTCATGAAAATATGTATCCATATCTGATTCTTCCTTAATAGACCAGGAAGGAAGTTTAGTGGTAAGATATATGTCCTTCCTCATGTTGCGTTTTTCAAGATACTTTCCGATAAACTTCTCACTTTCACCACCATGATACGGATATGCGGTATCAATATAATTGATTCCGTGTTCAAGTGCATAATCTAGCATCTTATGTGCGTTGGTTGTATCAATCTTTTTTGAATCATCATTCATTATGGGAAGGCGCATTGCGCCGAATCCGAGTATTGAAACGTCATTTCCACAGAGTTTTCTATAGTTCATAAGATTTCCTAATTTTTTTATACATGGAATAAGTCTCTGTTTTTTTGTTAAGGTTTTTCTGAAAATACACTCATTATCTCCCCCAAAAGCATACTCGCTAAAATTACATACTAGAATTCTGTAAGTACTATGAATAAAGTATTTACGGAATATTTTTACTGGTAAAATACTTTTTGTAAGAACAAAATTCTCTCTCAAAAAAAGCTTTTGTCACCCTTAGCTTGCCTGTCTGGGCGGAATGTGATGGAGACCGATCGAAGAGTTTACGTTTTTATCACACTTCTTCAGATAAATCGAGATCAGAGTGACGGTACTTAAGTGTATTAGTAAATACTATTTTTGCTTTAGAAATGCAATTTTATCTTTCTTTTGTAAAAATCGTCATAGATTTAGAAAATATTGGAGGTATGCCAAAAAATTGATTAATTCTTGACAACATAATCAATGTAAAGTATTTAAGAACCAAAACAAGTTGCAAAACGAGTACTTCAAGGAAATTAATTAAGTAATTTGTTATTTGATAAGAAACTCATATAATATTTTTAAAACAAAATTTAATAACTTATTTTATTCCTGGAAAGGATTAATATGATTAACAAAATAGGACGCTTGACTGACAAGGAAGAGAAAGAACTCCAGCAGGAAACAATAGAAGCAGTAGAACTCCTTGCAGGAAATAGTAAGAAGGGAAAGAAGAAGGTCGAAGAGCTTGCTGCGTGCAAGAACTACTTTGGCAGAGAGATCATCGGGAAAGTGACTGCAAACTCAGAGCATAAAGAGGAACTCGCAGAGATCATGGAAAAATTGCTTGATTCTAGAATGTATGCCAAACGAGCAACTGCACTTTTCTTTTTCCTCTATTATTATAAAAATAGGCCAGAAAAGATGATAGAGAAAGTGAGTGACTACTATGATTCTATAAAGTGGGAAGCTGAAAACATTATGGATCAGTTCTGGAAAGATTATCCGCAACTCATGAAGGAAAACATGCTTAAATGGATAGAGAGCAATGATGAGCGTAAACGTTCACTCTCTTTTCATGGACTTGAAAATTTTTCTACCAAAGATCCGCACTTCGTTATGGAATTCATTACAAAGATCATTGATGATGAAAGTCTGGAAGTGCAAAAAAAAATAACCCATACATTGATACAAATTGCCCGAGCACGTCCAGCTGAAGTGTATCCGTATGTTCAGGAACTTCTCAAAGATGCCGATAAGCGAAGAATAAAGACTATCTGGGTTTCTATGAAAAAGCTGGCAAATAGTATCAAAAACACAAATAATAAAGAGAAAAATAACGACTTTGCGATTCTCACAATAAATACAATCAAAAACTGGCGTTCGGATAAAAATAAGAAATTACACACTATGGGTGATAAGCTCTATAACATAATAAAAGATATGTAATTTTTTTTGGAGAGAAAATGCATAAGGTAGATTTAATCATTAACAATGGATATATCGTGACGATGAATTCTGAAATGAAGCTTATTGAACATGGGACTATCGCAATTCAAAATGGTAGGATATTAGCTATTGGTTCTACAAAAGAATTAGGGAATATATATACATCCAACAACATTATTGATGCTTCTTCCAAAATTGTTATGCCCGGGCTAGTGAACGGTCATACTCACATTCCCATGACCTATTTTCGCGGGTATGCTGATGATGTGGTGTTGCAGGATTGGCTTCAGAAATACATCTGGCCTGCAGAAGAGAAGTTTGTCAAAGCAGATTTTGTATATGATGCTGCGTTACATGGTTGTGCAGAGCTTATCAAGAATGGCGTGACCATGTTCAATGATATGTATTTTTATTCTCATGAAACAGCTCGTGCTGCAGAAAAAGCAGGATTACGTGCAATCATTGGAGAAGGTATTCTTGATTTTCCTATGGCATTCCATAAAACACCTGATAGTATGATTGATTATACCTTAGACGGGTATGAGAAGTATAAGAATAATGAACTCATTGATTTTGCGATCATGCCTCATGCGATCTATACCTGCTCAAAAGAGACTTTGAAAAAAGCTGCTGATGTCGCGAGGAAACATGGGATGCTCATTCATATACATGTATCCGAAACCAAAAAAGAAGTTGATGACTGCATGAAACAACACTCTATGAGACCAATTCAGTATCTCGATTCTATCGGATTCCTTGGTGATGATGTTTCTATTGCACATGGTGTGTGGATAGATGATAACGAGCAGAAGATTCTTGCTGAGAGAGGAACCAGCGTGAACATTTGCACAGAATGTAATCTCAAACTGTCATCAGGTTTTACTCCACTCAATGGCTACAGAAGGAACGGTGTAATTGTGAACTTCGGCACTGATGGAGTAGCAAGTAATAACAACCTGAGCATTCTTGATGAGATGGACATCACAGCAAAGGTGCATAAAGCGATCAATAATGACCCGACATTTCTCCCAGCAGAAGATGTAGTAAAAATGGCAATTATTGATGCTGCTGAGGGTTTTCATAAGAAAGACCAGATCGCTTCTCTGGATGAAGGAAAAACGGCTGATATAATACTTCTTGCTACAGATTGTCTTGAGAATCTACCTATGTACAATGTCTATTCCCATCTTGTGTATACAATGCATAGCAGCTCGGTAAGTGATGTTATTGTGAATGGAAGATTGCTTATGCACAATAGAGAGCTTCTCACCATCGATGAGCAGGAATTAAAGAATAAAGCGATTTATTACAAGAATAAGATAAAAGAATACCATAGCTGAGAAATATGACGGGATGTTCCGAAGGAATAAATCATACCTTTGAAACAATTATTTCATGTGACTATTACCCAATAATAATCCATTATTTTTGACAAAAAAATACGCTATCCGTACATTTTAGATAAATTTATTGCAAGAGAGGAGATTCCATGAAGAAATATATCTTTCTTATATCAGGATTATTATTTCTAACAATTTCATTTGTCAATGCAGCAGATACTCAGATTGATCTAAATTTCGATGAACCAATAATTTCTGAAAACAAAATTATCAGTAATTTTATTACAACACAGCAGGTTCCGGGAGAACCACTTATTCCCTTTTATGGGGCGAAAATTCTACTTCCTTATGGAGAAGAAATCGTAGATATCAACGTTTCTCATTCCAGTTGGAAGCCTATTGCATTTGATACGTATTTTGATTTTGCCAGAACACCCCAGCCAACAAGTGTTAAAGAGATAATCCAGACCCAGAGGAATGAAGCCATTTACGAATCCAAAGCACCCTATCCTTTAACCGAATATACGCATATCAGTTCAGAGATGTATAAAGGATATTCGATTGCATTGATCAATATTTTTCCTATACGATACATACCCGGGACAGGAACAGTTGAATATTCATCAAACTGGTCTTTAAAAATTCAAACATCTTTTAATGGGAAGTTGGCAGACTATCAATCAAAAATGTTACAGAATTCAAATAAAGTCCATATTGAACTTGATAGAATGGTAGATAATTCCTACGAAAAACATTCTTATCAAGGGCAAGAATCTCTTCCATCCTACAAAGATAATATTATTGATCCAGCCGATCCACATGATTATATTATTATAACTTCTCAGAATTTTGTTTCTCAGTTTACAGATTTCAAGAACTGGAAAAACAACCAGGGATCCAGTGCTGAAATATACACAATTGAGGATATTTATTCTAATTATTCAGGAAACTCACAAAGAGAGAAAATCCGTAATTTTATCATACTTGCCTACGACCTCTGGTCTGCTTCGGATACTCCGCTTGAATATGTGCTCCTTGGTGGAGATGATGAGATCATTCCAAGTGTAAATTTCTTTGTTCAAGCTGGTGGAACAACTGGATATATTCCCTCAGACCTTTACTATGGGGGTCTTGATGGAAACTGGAATGATGATGGAGATAATAGATTAGGAGAGATGGAAGATAATCCAGATTTTTTCCCAGAAGTCGCAGTTGGAAGAATTCCGGGCGATTTTGCTCAGGATTTCGTCAATGCTATAAATAAAATAAAGGATTATACAGATATTCCCAAACCTTCACTTGAAAAAGCTTGTATGGTTGGTGAAAACCTTAACTGGAATCCTGTCACGTGGGGAGGAGATTATAAGGATGACGTTGCATTGAGAATTCCAGTTGATAATTATCATTTTTATACTTTATATCAACGTGAAGGAACATATTCTGGCAATGCAGTGAAGAACGCTATCAACGCTGGAATGGGTATCATAAACCATATGGGACATGCAAATTATGGTATTCTCATGGGCATGAATCCAAATACTCCAGATAGTTTTGTTAATGATGAATATGGTTTTATTTACACGCAAGGATGTTATCCTGCAGCATTTGATGAAGCGACAAGCCAGTCTGCAGAATGTGTGGGAGAGCGCCTGGTAATTGCAGAGCGTGGTCCAATGGCTTTTATCGGTAATACACGTTATGGGTGGTATTCTCCTGGTTCGATTGAGGGACCATCACAACAATTCGACAGAACCTTCTTTGATGCACTTTTCATTGAAGATATACGTGCTCTGGGAAAAGCAAATGATTATTCAAAGGTTGCATTAGCCTCCACAGTAAGTAACGCATGGGCACGATGGTGCTATTATGAATTAGTTCTTTTTGGAGATCCAGGTACAGAGATTATTATCACCGATGGAGAATTTCCCTATGTAGAAGTAAATAACATTCAAATCCTTGATGACTCGGGAGATAATGATGGAATAATCAATCCTGGTGAAGAGGTTCAGATGATCGTTGAAGTACAAAATCTTCCAGGCTGGCAAGAAGCAAATAATGTTCAGGTAGAAATGCAATGCGATAGTAGTTTTATTATAATTCAAAATAGTGTCTTTAATTGTGCAACAATTTCTCCTGGAACATTAGTTGATAATAGTTCAAATCCATTTACCTTTACTGTGGGTAGTAGTTGTGGATATGAGGATATTAGTTTCCGATTGCAAATTACAGCAAATCAGTCTACACTATATCCCTTTGACAAAACCTATTATGACACATTCAAGGTTTCTCTTATGCAGAATAACTGGCCCGTGTATGTCGGTGCAGAGATAAAATCTTCTCCAATAGTGATTGATTTTGATAATGATGGACTAGATGAGATCGTTGCAGTGGACAGATTAGGAAAGGTATATGCGTTTACTCCTGACGCAGAAACAAAACCTGGATTCCCGATCGAACTGGAAGAAGAAGTGTGGGCATCTCTTGCTGCTGGTGATGTCGATAATGATAATGAACTTGAAGTCGTTATTGCAACCCGCAATGGAACAATTTATGCGATAGAACATGATGGTTCAGAACTTTTCTCTTACGAGGGTTGCGGGCAGATAATTACAACTCCTACACTCTTTGATCTGAATGATGACGGTTTTCTTGAGACGATTGTATCTTGCATCGATGGTATGTTATATGTCATAGATCATACAGGAAATAATTATGGGTTATTCCCTTATGAATTTGATGCACCACTTTGCTCCGATGTCGCAGTAGGCGATATCAACGAAGATGATGTAATTGATATGATTGTAGGTTTAACGAATGGTAAATTGTATGCAATTGGAAGTGATGCAACTGTGCTTACTGGTTTTCCAGTTCAAACAGAGTCACATATTTGGTCATCACCAACTATATTTAATACAAATTACGTATCTTTTGGAAATAGTAGTGATAAGCTCTTCATCGTTGATCACACTGGCGTGATCGTCCACGAAGAAGAACTTCCAGCAAGCTTATTCTCTTCTCCAATAGCGTTTCAACAGTATAGAGGTGGTAATTTCAACATTGGGTATTCCTCCTTAGGTGGAGAAATTAAACTTCTTACTACAGATGGGATCACTATTGATGGCTGGCCTGTCACGATGAATAATAGTTCTAAGACAAGTCCTATTGCTGCCGATATAAATGATGATGGGTATGTGGAAATTCTGGCATCAACTTTTGATGGAAAGATCTATTGTTATGACTATGATGGGTCATTACTTCCAGAGTTTCCTATTACCAATTCGACCTCAGTTACCTCTCCAATCACGATTCATGACATTGATCAGGATGGAGATTATGAGATCATTGCTGGCTCTTCGTCTGGTATTTCAATATGGGATTACAAAAAGCCACACGGTTCATATCATCCATGGTCGATCTATAGAGGAAACATTCAACGAACTGGTAATTATGCCTATAACCAAACCTATGCGGTCGAACCTCAGGTACCATCACAAGCATTCGCCCTTCACCAGAATTTTCCGAATCCCTTTGCACATTCGACCATGATCTCCTACAATCCAGGCACATATCATTTCGAGCAGGCAAAGGTGGCAGTGTATAACATCAAAGGACAGATGGTTCAGGAACTTACTTTTGAAAACGGTTCTCATGCTATTCAGTGGGATGGACGTGATCGTTCGGGAAATATTTTGTCAAATGGCGTTTACTTATATAAATTGTTGACAGAGAATTTCGAGTCTGGAGTAAAAAAACTCTTACTTATTAGATAAAATTTCAAGGTGCACCCATAGCTCAGTTGGTAGAGCAGCTGACTCTTAATCAGCGGGCCCAAGGTTCGAGTCCTTGTGGGTGTACCATTTTTATTTTGGGAGTGAAAATTGTTTAAGAAACATGTTCTTGACCTTGAACAACTCTCCATGAACGCATGGCCCTCGCTTCAAACAATGCTGTATGATGGCTGGGTTTTGAGATTTGCTGAAGGTGTGACAAGACGTTCCAATTCCGTAAATCCAATCTTTGGTTCGAGTCTTGACAACGAGGAAAAAATTTCATTCTGCGAAAACCTCTATAAACAAAAGAATCTTCCAACAATCTTCAAATTAACTTCATGCGTATATCCTTGCGATCTTGATAAAATACTCGCAAGAAGGGAGTATAAACAGCAAGCAGAAACATCTGTACAAACCTGTGATCTAACCAAAGCAGTATTTGAAACAAAACCGAATATTATTCTCAATGAAAAATTAGAAAAAGATTGGGTTCGGTCATTTGTTACACTAAATGAATATGAAACAGCAAAAATCACTATCTATCACAAAATACTACAGAACATAGTACCAGAAGCAGTGTATGCAAGTTACCGGATCAGTAACCAGATCGTCGGGTGCGGACTGGGAGTCCGACAGGGTGATCATATTGGACTTTTTGATATCGTGGTCGACAAAGAACATCGGGGCGTTGGATTGGGGTACTATATCGTGACTGCACTTATGCAATGGGGGAAAACTAATGGTGCAAATACTTCATATCTTCAAGTTATGACCAATAATGAAATTGCCTTGCATTTATATGACAAACTAGGTTTTAAGGAGCAATACAAATACTGCTATTACAATAAAGTAAAATAGAATGTTGGAATAATTTCTAGAAGAAATGTGATACTTACTGATAACTCCATCTCCCAAGTTCGCGAGACTTTTTAAAATTGTGGGAGTGTTAACTTAACTGTGTCTTGAAGGACACATAAGAATGGTTGACGAGGTAAGTTACGATGGATTATACTTGTGTCATGAGTATAATGAAAAAAAAAGATGTCCTGTTTGTGGATCTTTAGAC
>Ga0272443_10004734_pt1 | contig 14560 bp, 10 predicted proteins | sample SSMAcet12_FD_193581 | JGI IMG/M metagenome (GOLD analysis project Ga0272443, IMG submission 193581) | Marine sediment archaeal communities from Little Sippewissett salt marsh, Falmouth, MA, United States - SSM-Acet-12 | ecosystem: Environmental > Aquatic > Marine > Wetlands > Sediment ...
AAAAGGTGTAGAGTGATGTCTGGCCTGGTATCTGGCACGCAGGATGCTTACGCAATGTGCAGATAGCGGATGCCTCTTGTGTATTCATAGAGGCTTTAGCATGAAACGAGATGATGTGCATCTCGGTCATGGTGATCAACAGTGGGCAGCACAGACCGGAAAGACAGCGACCAGCAAAGAGTGAAAATGTCTGGTTACATTCGCTCTACCAGGAGCGAAGAAGTTTCCAGATCATTTTTCCCGCCTTTTATCTCCCCTTATACCTTCTATAGCGACAGAATGACAGTTCTTTGGTGGTGCACTGGGCTGCATCGTTACCTGATGGGGCATTGCAAGGGGCTTGCTCCGTGCAGACTCCAATTGGCTAAGAGATCGCTCTTTTCGGTCTTGCTGCTGACCCTGATCACACATGCCAAGAAAGTAGGGGCCTCGGAGGAGTCAGCCATAGCGGAAATTCCCGTTCTGGCTGATCGGGGCAAAAAATGCGCGCAACATAGGAGCAATCATGCCTGAGGAGAAGAGAATACTTGTCAACGTCGGAATGAAGAAAATGCCATTCCCGATAAATGCGTCGTCGAAGGTAAATCCTGACGGTCAGCCCACGGTGGCGAACATTTCGATCAGTGCGAGGATAATGCACGATTTCGAAGCACGCTGGATAGACAAGTTCATTCACGTTGTTCACCAGCATCGCGACAAGATCAACACGAAAATGCTGAGATCGAATGTGATCGATTACCTAGATGAACTAAAGGCGACGACAGTGACGGTCCAATATGACTATCCGTTCTTCATCGAGAAGACGACACCGGTATCGGGTGAGAAGTGTCTGGTTGAATACCAGTGTTCGTTTTCCGCCAAGATGTCCTCTACCATGGACTCGCCGAAAGTGTTGTTGAGAATGGACATCCCGATTATCACGACCGACCCCGCGTCGGTTTCAGGGGAAAACGGCGGCCTGTTCGGACAGCTCAGTCTGGTCAACATCGAAGTGGAATCATCGAACAGCACGTATCCCGAGGATCTCGTGGATTTGGCCGACAGGCACTCGTTATCGCCAGTGTATTCATATCTGAGTTCGGAAGATAAGCTTCACATAATCAAAAAAGTTCACTCGGCAAAAGTCTCAAGTGTAGTTGCAACAGACGCTATCAGAGCGGAACTGTCGCAGGACCCGAGCATCGTATGGTATTCGGTGAATTGCTCGAATTATGGTATGCTGCATACCTACAGCACTGTTGTCGGCACTGAGATGAACTCATGGGTCCCGTACAGTTGTGCGGGCGAAGAAATGATCTGATCGGATGACAACACAATCGGCGAGACGAGAGTTCACTTCGCCGGTTCGGAGATGATACTTACAAGGAGATGGTTGGATGAGCGCGAAGTTTCCGAGACTGTTTGAAAGGGGCAGGATCGGTTGCCTGGAGATAAAAAACCGAATCATGAAGGCTCCCCAGTCAACTGGTATGAGCAATCCAGACGGCAGCGTTACGGAGCGCCTGATAAGGCATTACAGAGAGCTTGCCCGTGGTGGAACAGGTCTAATAGTCGTTGAGTATGCTTTCGTCGATGATATTGCGAGCAAGTCGGCTCATTGTCAGTTGGGTATAAGCAGAACCGATCACATCCCGGGTCTTGCCTGGCTCGCGGACGTGATCAAGGACAACGGGGCTCGTGCAGCAATACAGATCGAGCACTGCGGTCGGCAGAAGTTCCTCGGTACACCGCCGATCAAATCGGCGTCGGCTATTCCGTGGCCTACTCTGCTGGCTAATCATGGGAGACAGGCGATTCCTGAGCCATTGACGATTGACGAAATCCAGGGCATAGTCGAGGCCTTCGGCGACGCGGCGTACAGGGCAAAACTTGCAGGGTTCGAACTCGTAGAGATTCATGGTGCTCACGGTTACCTGATTACGAACTTCTTGTCACCTCACACGAACAAGCGAATCGACCTGTATGGAGGATCCCTCCAGAACAGGATGCGATTCCTGGTAGAGATATACGAAAACGTAAGGTCCAAAGTCGGCCCGGACTTCCCGGTTACGGTTAGGCTGAGCGGGACGGATTACGAGCCTGACGGCTTCGATATCAATGAGACTATAGAAGTATGCAAGGAACTCGAAGCGAGGGGAATTGATGCTATTCATGTCTCGGGAGGGGATCATCACCAGATGATTCATCAGGTCAGCCCGATGGCGATCGACCGCGGACACAACGTTTGGGCAGCGGAGGCTGTCAAGAAGGAGATCGGCATACCGGTAATAGCTTCCGGTTCAATAACCACACCTGAGTATGCCGAAGAGATCATCTCGACAGGCAAAGGTGACTATGTCGGCCTCGGACGGCCGCTTTGGGCGGATCAGTACTGGGCAAAGAAAGCCGAAGAGGATCGTCCCGAAGACATCCGTCCCTGCATCAGGTGCAATGAGGGCTGCCTCGAACGCACCTTCTTCAGATACAGGGCCGTGACATGCGCAGTGAATCCCACTATCGGTCGTGAAGGAGAGCTCGACATCACGCCCGCTGAGACGAAGAAGAACGTAGCAGTCGTAGGTGGCGGTCCCGCCGGTATGGAAGCGGCCCGCGTATGCGCGCTGAGAGGTCATACGGTTACACTCTTTGAAAAGAGAAAAACCGGCGGAGCTCTCAATGAGGCTGCGGCCCCGGAATTCAAATCGGATATCAGGTTTTTCCAGAAGTATCTCGAAACGCAAATGAAGAAACTCAATGTGAACGTTGTCGAGAAACAAATTGAACCCGAGGATATAGTTGCCGGTGGATATGACGCAGCGATTATCGCGACAGGCGCCGAACCGGTGAAACTTAACCTCCCCGGACTGGATAAACCCTTCGTGCATGATGCGGTTGATGTGCTCAATGGCTCATCATCCGTTGGAGATAAAATTGCCGTTGTTGGCGGCGGTTTAGTTGGAACAGAGGTTGCGATTCACCTTGCCGAAAAAGGCAAGGCGGTAACTGTTGTAGAGATGCTTCCAGAGATAATGAGTGACTGTGCCGTGACCGATAAAATCGCTTACGGTGAACGGCTTGCGAAAGATCGAATTCCTGTTCTCACATCACACAGACTCAAAGAGGTCAAGGACAACGGAATCACGGTCGCTCAAAGCAATGGAATGCTGACAGAGATAGAGGCGGATACGGTTATAATGGCGGTGGGTTACGTCTCCATGAATGGATTCCGCTCCAAGCTCGAAGCGGAGAAGCAGCTGAAGGTCTATGAAATCGGTGATTGTGTTCATCCGGGGAAGATCTTCGACGCAATTCATACGGCGTACAAAACGGCCATCAAAATCTGATCGGCAAGCTTGCCAAGTACGGTGGCAATCGTTACTGCCATTCGGTTACATCTTTGCACCGCAGATTGCCACCGTGCTCAAGCGAAGCATAGACTATCAGCGACAGTTCTTTGTCGACCGGTTTTCAGGACAACCAGAGGAAGTTACCAGAATGTATGTCTATGGTCCGGTTCCATCAAGACGATTAGGGAGATCACTCGGGGTTAGCCCGATTCCCCGCAAGAGATGCTCGTATTCATGCGTTTACTGCCAGCTTGGTAAGACCCGCAAGCCGAGCATCGAGCGAGAGAGTTTCTTTCCAAAAGAGGATATTCTCAAGGAGATCCTGTCGAAGTGTTCGATTGATCTACCCGATTACGTGACATTCGTCGGGGATGGTGAGCCCACACTTAACAAAGACCTTGGCTGGCTGATCTCGCGGACCAAAGAGGAAACTGGTTCCAGGATCGCCGTGATAACGAACGGATCCCTGCTGTACAGGGATGATGTGAAATCCGACCTCGCGAATGCGGATGTCGTGCTTCCGAGTCTTGATGCTGGAACGGCCCGTACATTCATCACCGTGAACAGGCCGCACGAAGATCTGAACTTCGACAAGATAGTGCAGGGTATAGCTGATTTCCGGGAGATGTTCACTGGAGCCGTTTGGCTCGAAGTGATGCTGGTTAGCGGGTTCAATGACACCGACGATGAAATCGAGAACATCAGGAAGTATGTGCAGTTGATACGTCCCCAGAGGGTCTATGTGCTGGTTCCTATCAGACCCCCTGCGGAGAGGTGGGTCAAACCCCCGAATCGGGAACGATTGTTGCACGCAAAGCTGGCGTTAACGGATGTTCACATAATCAGCGACCCGGAATCCGGATCGTTCGACGTATCCAGTTTCGACAATGCGAAGAGCGCAATCATTGAAATTGGAGGACGCCACCCGCTCCGAGTAGATGAGGCCGTCGAAATCGAATCAGAGTTCGAGGAGATCGGCATCGTGCGGAAGATGATCGAAGCAGGCGAGTTGGTTGAAGCGAAGTATGACGGAATCGAATATGTATTGCCGCAGATTCCGGAGATAGAGTGAAAACTCTGAATCGACAAGAGAGAAGTCTCAGAGGATGTACGAATTGCTAACAAAGCCGGGACGGTTTTGATGTCACCTTTCAGTCCATTGAAACTGGGTGAGCTGGAACTGCCGAATCGGTTGATTATGGCTCCCATCAAGACCTCGTTCGGGTCGCCGAACGGTGAAGTGACATTCAGGCACGAAGCCTTTTACCGGAGAAGGGCAGAAGGCGGTGTCGGCGCAATCATAACCGAACCACTCTACATCGATGTCGTCGGCAGAGAGTATTCAAGGCAGCTTGGTATTTCTGCGTATCAGCAGGTGCATGGACTGCGAAGACTGGTTGATGTACTTCACGAGTCAGGTACCGCCGCGATAGCCCATCTCGACCATGCGGGCGGAGTAGCTGATCCTGTCGCAAGCAAGAAGCGACCCGAGGCACCATCGGCGATTAAGTGCGGTATCACCGGTTTCACTCCGTCGTCTATGAGCGAGAAGAGGATCGAAGTTGTTATTCGGGAATTCGCGGGTTCGGCTAAGAGGGCCGTTGAAGCAGGATTCGACGCAATCGAACTGCAATTCGGGCATGGCTACCTCGTTTCCCAGTTCCTTTCCCCGCTTACGAATGCGAGGAATGATGAATTCGGGGGAGACTGGGAAAGTCGAACCAGGTTCGTAAAGATGGTGCTGAAGGCGGTGAGAAGCGAAGTAGGCTCTGACTACCCGATCATAGCGCAGATTACGGCGGACGAAAGGGTCAATGGCGGCATGGGTATTGATGATGCTCTGTCGCTTGCAGATTCGGTCGTGGAGGGGGGCGCATGCGCTCTTCATGTGGTCAGTGGAACAATAACTGACTCCCCTGAATGGTACTACCAGCATATGCGTCTCGATGAGAGTAGCAATCTCAACTGGGCATCTATCATAAAGAAAAAAGTTTCGGTTCCGGTGTTTGCCTCGGGCAGGCTTGGTGATCCAGCGAAGATTCGAAGTGTTATCGCGGGCGGTACAATCGATGCGATAGCGTTGGGTCGGCCGCTTCTCGCTGATCCTGACCTGCCGCACAAAATGACAGAGAACGCGGACGCGGATGTTGTGCAGTGCGGGGCATGTTTGCAGGGATGCCTGATGTCAGTGGAAGCGGGCGAGTGTATCTCCTGTATTGCGAATCCGGGAGTAGGCAGGGAATTCGAGCAACACGAGATAGCCGAGCGCGTGAAGAAAGTAGTCATCGTTGGCGGTGGGCCTGCCGGAATGCAGGCTGCACTGACGGCCCATGGCAGAGGGCACGATGTTGTGCTGTTCGAGAAGCGAGACCTCGGCGGTCAATTTTCGTTGTCTTATGTACCTCCCGGAAAACGCCCCATGAAAAAGCCGCTTAGCACGCTTATTCACTGGGTCAAGCAGAGTGGCGTGAACCTTAAGCTACAATGCGAGGCAACCGTCGAGGCAGTCACCGCTGAAAGGCCTGATGTCGTGATTGTCGCAACCGGAGGGGAACCATCAAGACCGAACATCTCAGGGCTCGGGGATTACCTCACCGGTGAAGACATCTTGACCGGACAAGGGAAAGCTTCAGGACGCGTGTTGATTGTCGGTGGCGGAAGGGTCGGTCTCGAGTGCAGCGAGTTGCTCTCTGATCAGGGCCACGATGTCACTGTTGTGGACCAGTCATCCCAGTTGGCGCATGACTGGGAGACTATCACTCGAACCCTGGCACTGGAAAGCCTTGAAGAACACGGTGTGAAGATCATGACCGAGACTCGACTGGTAAGTTTCTCGGGAAGTGATGCCGTGGTTGAGAAGCATGGACAGAATTCGATACTCGGGCCATTCGATACAGTAGTCGTTGCCATAGGCAATCAACCGGTAGAGAGTCTTGGGCGAAGCCTGAAAGGAAATAACTTCGAGGTGAAAGTTATAGGAGACGCGAGTTCTCCGCGCAGGATAATCGATGCAGTAAGAGAAGGATATGAATCAGCCATAGACATATAGAAAAGCATGGTAGCCGTGAAGTGCCATTGGCGGTTATCATATTTGCCATCTTAAGCAACTCATTCTTTCTCCTCAGTTGTTGCGTTTAGGTCGGCAGCCCATCTCCTCCGGTGGGCTGCCATAATTTTCTTAAGCGCGATTGTCTTTGGAAATGTCAATCAAGTTTAGTGTAGTCGATTTCGGAACCCAGAACACTGTGAGGGATGAGGTAAATGCCGAGCGTCACAACGGCGGCCAGCAGAATCCACCATCGGTTCCGGCTTCGATCACGCCCTCTGAGAAGCGCAATTACCCAGAAGAGCACAGCGAATGCGGTTTTGGTGTCGGTAAGATCGTGACCCAAAGGCCAGCCTGTCCAGAACGCCCCGAAAGCGTATTTCTGCACGATTGGCCCGAATATGAGCCCTCCTGCACAAAGAAGAATAGTCGTCTGGATCGCCAGATTCCGACCCTTGGGATTGTTGACAAGCGCCTCTAACCCCGTACGCGTCGAGAACAGCATTGCCGCAAACATCAGCAGTACATGAGGCAGAAGCACAACACGAGGCACAGGACCTTTGAATCGAATAACCACCGGTTCGTCCGTCAATGCGTGCCTGTTGCCCATTGAGTCTATCAGCGTTACCTGATACATGACCTTGCCGGCAGGTGGCTGTACCGGGATGCTAACGACGAGTTCACCTTCATCGCTTGAGAGGCTATCTACCGACCATTCATCGAAGCTCTTGTAGCGCTTCCACCTGATTTCTCCGGAAATCGGTTTGTCCCCGGTTCCGATTCGCATTGTTGCGTCTGCAGATGTGTCGTGAGTTGTCAAGAGCTTGTACTTCACACTTTCTCCGTCGATACTGACGCTTCCCCTTATAGGATGTGTTGGGCCGGTCAGTCGCTGGTAGACGACAGAACTCAGAGTAATAATGATAGAAAGAATCCAGAGCGCTAAAGGTCGTTTCAATGCAAGTCTCCGGGTGATGATAGTCTACGCTTCACGAAACCCTCTGCATGATCATGGCCCTGATGGCATTAGCATTCGAACATTTTCGTGAATGTAACACTCAACCGATACGAATTCAACTCAATTTGTCCGCACGAGATTATGGATTGAAGGCAAGAGATCCCCTGAGTGCGCCGAAATCCGCAATTCGTCCGGGCATCTCGAATGCCCGAACTCTCCGCTGAGAGAGTAGCTTATTCGGTCTTAGTGTATGTCACCTCGACCATCTTGAAGTCGGGACCGCCTCCAGTGTGAAATTCATCCTTGAATACGACGGACCACATGAACTTTGTCTCGTCGATCAACTCGACAACTATATCAAACTTCTGCGTGAATCCGGCTATCGGGTCGAAATCCTCACCGTACATTGTTATCTTGCGGCTTTCATCATCGTAATCGCCTGATGCTGTCACGAAGTAGGTTCCCCATGTATCGAAACCGACCGTGGTGAACTTGTTGTTACGTCGATCGAAGCCGATTATGTTAAGCGACTCGGTTGCGAACATCCCCTCTCCGCTGTTGGAAGTCATTTGGAGGAATCTGCCTCCCAGAAGCGATTCGTTGACTGACATACCGGTGAACACCATCGGATCGCTGCCGGGAGCCATCCAGAGTTTCACTTCCTGATGCCATTTGCCGGTAAGGGATTGAAGAAGCTCATGTTCCGGGCCGGGCTGCGCAAGTTGCATCATCATGGCCACGACCGAGTCCTTCTGCTGCTGTGTCATTTCACTCTCTGCGGAAGCTCCGACGCTCCATGCGAACAGAACGAGCGCAAAGACTATCACCGAAGTGTAGCGATTCTTCGTCATACTGACTCCTTGCTGATATGTGAGATAAACTGGTTTGTTTGTCTGGAGTAACACATCGGAGCCCTGTGGGTTCCGCTCGGATGCTTCATCTGATCAAGAGCGCAGGCAGGTCCGAAAGGGAGTCAATCACGGCGAAAGGCCGGAACGACTGGAAATCTTCGCTCGGTGTAGTGCCGGTCGTCACCGCAACGAATGGAACTCCCGCCGATTCGGCGGTCCTGGCATCGACAATACTGTCCCCAACGTATATTGCGTTTTCGGGCTTTATTTGCAGGCTCTCGACAGCGGAGAGAAGCCCTTCCGGGTCAGGCTTCTGGTTTAACACACTGTCGCCTCCCACAATCACGTCGAAGCTGTTAAGGATTGACTCTCTCCTGAGTATGTCGCGTATTCTATAGCCGTACTTCGTGGACACAACACCGAGGGAGTATCCGATTGTACGCAACGCCCCAATTGTTTCGTGCGTAGTGCTGTATACGCGGGTCATGCCCAACATTACGCGATCGGCTTCTTTTACGAATTCGTATACGAAATCCTTGGCGAGAACTCGCTGATCTTCTCCGTTCAGTTTGATGAATGTTTCCTCTAATGTGAAACCAATGGTCTTCTTGATCTCCTCAGGATCGGCTTCTGGCAAATCGAGTTTGCCCAATGCTTCATTGACGCAGTGGACCACTCCCTCGGATGAATCGCCAAGCGTGTAATCAAAATCGAAAATTACGGCGGAGAGCTTTTGCATTACAGATCCCATTTCGGGCCAGGTTGCATCCAGAAGCCAATCAGGGAGCAATCTATCACCGATGAGGGGGCGTATCAACCCTAAACTGCCGGAATTTGGATAAAGTCACCCACGGCCTGTCAATGCTCACATTTTCCTTGACAATTAGCAGGAATGTAGTAATAATTGTTGTAATTGGATACAAGCAGACTTCGCACGACATCCAGCAGTACTAAAACAGTAAAATCTCTCCTCTGAGTCAAACTTGTACAAGTTTCGAGTTTGAGTCAGCAGTTGAGTTAGATTGAACGGTAGGTTCAGGATCTGTCGGCACATTTCGCCCCATGTGGACGATTGTCGCAGTTGATCTTGGATTTGGAAAGAATTGCCTGTGCAGGCGCGCCTAACCTAGTGTCATTGCGCCGTAGTGCGGGGAGTCGGCTCACAAACCAACTCCCACACGCATAGGCAGACATCAGTAATACCCCGCCAAGAGACATTCAAACCAAATCTTGGCACCGGTAAGGCGGCCGTCATCTGGCCGCCTTCCTTTTATTCTTCATGCTTCCGGTAGCATCGCTGCTCGAATCATTCGAACACACTCCAGGAGTTCCAGACTATATGCTCCATGTGAGAATTGTTATCCAAGACGGCAATGCGGACCTACGATCTGACAAACCTCGCAATCAGCTTGCGTGTGCCATCCACGCTCAACCTTCCGCTGAGGCGCGAGAATGCAGTCGTCCACCTGCTTAGAAGTGAGTCGGGCAATGGTGAAAGCTTCGTGTTCTTCGAGATCCTGAAGCGATTCCCTCTCCAGTTAACATTTCTGACGAAGAACGGAGCCAACCAGAGAAATCCAAGCATCAGGTTCTTGACGGGAATCAGTAGCAGGTCAAGTGATCTCGCGGAAGAACTTGTCGTTCTGAGCTCTGACCATTCGATGACAGTATGCAGCGCAGTCGCCGTCACAAACAAACCGGTAGCTCTGAGATCATGAACGATGAGGGCGTATATGAATGCTATGAATGTCGGATTCGAGAGGATTTCTAAACCGTAATGCAAGAGGTTCACGTGCCTGCGCATCGTACCCCATCTGAAGTGACGATTCAGGAACTTACGGATTGTCCATGTCACGTTCACGCTGTCAATACCATCAAAAGCGGTTGTTACTCCAAGCCCCATCCTTCGGACGCCGTCACCGATCAGGAAGTCTTCAGCAAGGTAGTGGCTGAATGCCTCGAAACCGCCAAGCGACTCAAGCGTCTCTTTGCGAAAGCACATGGATTTGCCGATAGTGATAGGTATTGAGAACACTTTCTTGACTGCGAAAACACTTCCGGCAATGAACGAATTCAGATGGAGATTCTCCAGTCGAGAGCCGAAGCTTCTCGCCCCGATTCCCCTGATCGATGAAGTCACCAGTCCTATACCCGGCTTCCCCAGGCTGGTTACCATGTCTGTAAGGTAGTTGGATCTGACACGTACATTACTATCGCTGATTACTACTACGTCGTAACGTGCCTCTGAGTACATATTCGACATGTTGTTGATTTTCGGATTCATGCCGATTCGCCTCGAATCAACGACAGTTTTTGCCTGTACGTTCGGGTACTGCCTACGCAGCCTATCAACTACGGCAAGCGCGGGGTCGTCAACGTCGGCCAGTCCGAAAATCAGTTCGAATTCGGGGTAGTCCTGATCGAAGAAAGTGCGAAGATTATCTTCAAGGCCGTCGTCCATCCCCTTAAGCGGTTTGAATACAGAAACCGGCTCCAGAACACAAGGCTGTGGGTTGCTTCGGCGCGACTTACGCCTCTCCGTAACGAGAATAAGCAACGAAGTTACTGCATAGATTACACCAAAGATGAGTAGTGACAGTATGATAGGTTCCAAAACACAGCCCTCAAGACGAGTTCGTGGTGCATGTATACGATGCGATTATCGGTATGCCGTATTCGAAGTCAATTAGTGGAATATTAGAATTCGGTGAGATCAGCCCTTATTTTCGGGGGAATCCAGCTCTTTTGTTAGATAGTCTCGATAAAATTCGCCGCTCGGTTTAAGTGTGCGCTCGTATCCGTGTTCGAAGTCAACGCCGACCAGTCCGAATTTGGCTGAAGTACCCTCGAGCCACTCGTAATTGTCCAGGAATGACCAGTGAAAATAGCCCTTGATCGGGAAACCGTCCTCCCTGAGATCCTGCAATACATTGAGGTGAGATTCGAGAAACCTGATTCGCATTGAATCGTCGTTTGCAGCAATGCCGTTCTCGGTGACGTATATTGGCTTGTTCGCTGACTTCAGCCAGCGACAGACTTTTGCAAGACCCAGCGGGTAGATCTCCCAGCCGAGATCGGACTGCCCCTCGCCGGAGGAACGTGGAATGGAAAGGAGATCGAATGGTCGTCGGAGATTAAGTCTAAACTTTACGTGGAGTCTGTAGTAGTAATTGACACCCCAAAAATCAATGTGATCGTCGAGCTCGATCGGTTCGTCGTAGTTGAGGACGAGCGGGAAGTTGATACGGAGTCTGTTCTTTCGGAAGGATCGAGTGATCATTATGTTGTAGAAGTAGTGTATCAATCGCTTGACACGCCGATCGGCCTCGATACCATTGGGAGCTCTTTTGAACACGATGAAGTTGTGCGCTATACCGACCTGTTTGTCCGGATACCGTGCCTTGATATAGTCGTAGGTTTCCCTGTGAGCAGCCAGCATATTATGCAGGCCCTGCATCAACTGTCCCAGGTTGGTCAAGCCGGGTGGAAACTTCGCATCACCGTAGGCCGCAAGAAGCCATACCAGCGGTTCATTGAACGTGACGACGATTGGAACTCTGGGCAGGATGTTCTCTGTTACTGTTTCGGCAAACCTTACAAATGATCTTACTGATTCCGGGTTGTGCCAGGGATTCAGCGAGTGAAACCACTTCGGATGTGTGAAGTGATGCAGTGTGACCACCGGGGTTATATCATTCTCCAGAAGCGCATCAATGAGCTGAAGGTATCGTCCCATCGCCGTGTAGTCGAATTTGCCCGGTTCTGGCTCAATTCTCGACCATTCGATCGAGAAGCGATAGCTGTTGACGCCCAGCTCTGTGAGCAGGCGAACATCCTCTCGCCAGAGATCCCAGTGATTTGCGGCCCGGCCAACCAATGGATTTCTCCCGTCTGACCTGAAACCGCCCTTCGATTCCCAATCGGTCATGTCATTGCTGATCTGCCCCTCAATCTGGAAGGAGGAAGTCGCTACTCCCCATAGGAATCTTTCATTGCGTGTGGGCGTCATAGTGCGGGAAGATAATGTGAGATACCGTGCATTGTCAATCTACTTGTGTTCATAATACAATTGAACAGAATGAGTAGAAGAGTGTTGATTCCTTGTCTAAATGAAGGTACTTTCCCTCTGACGACTATGAGACAATAAGGAGTGATGATGGATAGACAGGGCATTGAGGAATTTCTTGGCAATATTGAGTTGTTCCGGGACTTGGACGCGGACGAGAGGAAGCTCCTTGCGGCAAGTGTTGAGGTCACCGAACTCGAACCGGCTACTATGGTTTTCGAGGAGAACAGCCACCGCAAGAAACTGTTTGTGATAATTCAGGGTGAAGTCGAGCTTTTCAAGAAGACAGCATACGGTGAGGAAAAGCGCCTTTCATTGTTCGGGAAACATGATTTCCTCGGCGAAGGTTCATTGATGGATGACTATCCGCACTCGACATCAGCGCGGACTCTACTCAATACGACTCTTCTAAGCATCGACCGAGACGCAATGGACAAGCTATGCGAACAGAGTCCCGCGATAGGAACGAAGGTCCTTTCTCGAGTAGCGAGGGTGATTTCGAGAAGAATGAGGCAGGCAAGCACGAGAGTGGTCAACGTCGCAGCGCAGTACGTCTCCGGGAGAACCCGTAAAGAGCACGATCTGCTCGGGTATCGTGATGTGCCATTCGAATTCTACTACGGTATCCAGACCCTCAGGGCAATCGAGAATTTCAGCATCAGCGGAATCTCGCTGACACATTTCCCGACCCTCATAGTCGCTCTTGCACAAGTGAAAATGGCCGCAGCCAGAGCGAATCTGGAATTGGGTCTGTTGTCCAAACCAGTTGCTGACGCCATAGTACAGGCATGCGGGGAGATTGCGAACAGCAGGTTCCACGTTCACTTCGTCGTGGATATGATTCAGGGCGGTGCAGGAACGTCAACTAACATGAATGCAAACGAGGTCATCGCCAACAGGGCACTTGAGATACTCGGTTACGAGAAAGGTGAGTACAAGTACTGCCATCCCAATAATCACGTCAATCTCTCGCAGTCAACGAACGACGCTTATCCCACCGCGCTCAAGATAGCGTTGATAAACTCCAATAAAGCTCTCGTGGATGTGCTGCGGCAGCTTTCAGATTCGTTTCATGCAAAGGCGAAGGAGTTCTCGGATGTAATAAAGATGGGAAGAACTCAGCTTCAGGATGCTGTCCCGATGACACTTGGGCAGGAGTTCGAATCCTTTGCGGTCACTCTTGAGGAAGAAATCGAGAGGCTGGAGGTGAACGCCGATCTGTTTCTCGAAGTAAATATGGGAGGGACCGCTATCGGCACTGGTATCAATGCCGATCCTGCATATTCCGAGAAAGTGATTTCACATTTGAGAGATATCACTGGTCTGGACGTGAATCTTGCATCGAATCTTGTTGAGGCTACTCAGGATACCGGTGCATTCGTCATGTATTCGTCGGCAATCAAGCGGCTCGCTGTGAAGCTGTCGAAGGTCTCGAATGACCTGAGACTTCTCTCGTCAGGGCCAAGGGCCGGACTAAATGAGATTAACCTGCCCCCCATGCAACCGGGATCATCCATCATGCCCGGAAAGGTCAACCCGGTTATACCCGAAGTTGTCAATCAAATCGCGTTCAAAGTCATCGGAAACGACCTCACGGTGACATTGGCGGCGGAGGCCGGGCAGCTCGAACTGAATGTGATGGAACCGGTGATTGCGCAGAGCATTTTCGAGTCGATCGAAATGCTCAAGAATGGCATGGCGACACTCAAACACCGGTGCGTGGATGGCATCACTGCGAACGTTGGTGATTGCAGGAGGATGGTCGAGAACAGTATCGGCTTAGTCACCGCACTCGTTCCTACTCTGGGATACGACACCTGCAGCGCGCTTGCGAAAGAGGCTCTTGAGACAAGGAGAGGTGTCTACGAGCTGGTAGTTGAAAAGAAGCTTCTCTCCAAGGAGGAACTCGATCAACTTCTCGCGCCGGAGAGCATGATTAGATGACTGCGCCTTGAAGCTGAACATCTTCTCTTGCCTTCAACGACTCAACATCGCTTTATTGCACTCTAAAGGGAGTAGCTGACCATTTCGGAGGGTAGCACAATGTTGAGGTTGATGATTATCTTCGGTGCGCTTCTCGTGTGCATCGGTATCGTTGGCGCCGGCGTTGATGATTTCGGCGCTATTACGCCTTATCGTTTCCCCAAGTACTTCGAGAGTGATTCGAAGCCGATGAAGAGCGAGATAATCGGCAATCCCCTGTATTATGCCGGGGAAAGAATCGGGCTTGATGTGTATGGCGTGGAGCTTCCGCGAGCCTACGAGAATAACTACCGTTTCACAGCGCGATTTCCTATTATCGACTATGTTTCG
>Ga0272443_10004735_pt1 | contig 14556 bp, 12 predicted proteins | sample SSMAcet12_FD_193581 | JGI IMG/M metagenome (GOLD analysis project Ga0272443, IMG submission 193581) | Marine sediment archaeal communities from Little Sippewissett salt marsh, Falmouth, MA, United States - SSM-Acet-12 | ecosystem: Environmental > Aquatic > Marine > Wetlands > Sediment ...
CAACTCAAGCCTGGCAGACGCAGCGCGACAATGCCCCATCTCGCATCAACTGGCAGTTCACCACCGATGACGCACGCATCAAGCTCAGGCGTCTCTATCCGACATTTAAGGCGTGACAGAACACTAGGCAGAGCTGTTGATGTACATCAACAGCAGCCTGCTGCAAGCCCGTGACTGAGTACGCCCTCTGTGCAATGTGCAAACTGCATGCCTCTTCTCGTGACGAACTGGCTGATACGCGACATGTGCAGGGGTTCGAGACTTGCCGAAGAGCCGACCTGTCCCATGAATGTCTGGATCGCACTGCCTCTTGTGGACGAGAACGATGCGGATCTGGTTTCCGCTGTTCTTGTCTTAGCTTTCCGTGAAATGTAGACTAGTACGTCAATCCACCACTCATCAGGAGGAGGGCGCACGGTATCATGGACAGGGACTCTCAGGAGCAGGCATGGGAAGTGGCGCGGCTGATTCCAGTATCAGGAATCCGTAGCGCGGAGGAACAGGAGCGCAGAGCTTCCTCAGCACTCCTCGCCGTTCTGGTCGCGGTCGATGAATTCGGAGCTGCCTTCACAAAGCCACTCGGTGCGCCGAAGGGGCACCTGAATGCCTACATCGAGGTCCCGTTCGAGCTCGCGGATGGTCGGTGCGTTCGCCCAGATGGTCTGGTACAGATCACCAGAGGGAAGCGGACATGGACAGCCCTCATCGAAGTCAAGACGGGCAAGAACCTACTCGACGGTTCACAGATTGAAGCCTACCTCGACGCTGCGAAGGAACAAGGGTTCGATTGCGTAATCACCATCTCAAACCAAATCGCCAAGATTCCTGGCGAGCATCCTGTTCATGTGGACAAGCGGAAGCTGCGGAGGGTGGCGCTCCACCACATCTCGTGGTCGCGTCTCCTCACCGAAGCAGTGCTCCAGAAGTCTCATCGGGGAGTCGCCGATCCCGATCAAGCCTGGATCCTAGGGGAGCTCATCAGATACCTGGAACACGAGAATGCAGGGGCTGTCGATTTCCGCGACATGGGGGAGTTCTGGGTAGGAGTTCGCGATGCCGTCAAGAACGGGACCCTCAGGCAATCTGATAAGAAGGCAATCGAGGTGGCAGGGAAGTGGGAGGAGCTCGTGTCGTTCGCGGCTTTGCGGCTGGGCCGGAAGCTCGGAACGGACGTACGAGAGATCCTCTCGACCCGTGAGCGGGCAGATCTGTCGATCCGCATAGATAACATCGTCGACTCCATGGTCACTCGAGGAGTGATGCAAGGTGCAATCAGGATTCCTGACACCGCCGGTGATGTGATTGTCCGTGCGGACCTGCGCGCCCAGCAAGTTGTCGCTTCGGTATCTCTGAAGGCACCGAGATCTGGCCGAGCAACGACTCGGATCAACTGGCTTCTCCGCCAACTCAAGACTGCACCACCTGACGTTCGCCTTGACTGCTGGGGCCTGCGGTCCCGGTCATCGATGTCGGAGCTGCTGAATAACGTAAGGAGCAAGCCAGAGATCCTGATCCCGGTGGAGAACCGGGAGATCGTCTCGTTCACGATCTCGCTCTCTCGTCCCATGGGCCTCAAGCGATCAGCGGGGAGTCGTTCGTTCATCGACTCCGTTCTTCAGACTGTGGACGAGTTCTACGGAGCTGTCGTTGAGCACTTGAAGGAGTGGCAACCGCCTGCGCCGAAGCTCCACAAGGACGAAAGGCAAGAACCACAGCCCGATGACAACTTGCCCATCTCACGAGAGGCCGCCCCTGAATCGGCCGGGCTTCCGAGGCAGTCCGCGGCTCCCCGCGAGGGCTGGGAACCAACCACGGACGTGCGGGGATGACAGGAGCACTCGCGCCACGCCTGCTATAGAGTGCGCGCTACGTGCAGAAGGCGAACTCGAAGTTAGTGAGCGGTCAGCAGAACGAGCATGGTGCCGCTCTCGTCCGTCATCGGCTCGAGGGCTTTGCCGACAGGGGCGCAGGGGCACGGATCGGGGCCGGACCAGATCATCGCGTGGCCGGGTGTCGATGAGGTCACGAGGAGATCCCGGCGGCGGTCGGGCCGCCTTCGTCGGTGACGCGCACGGGGACGATGCCGGCGAGTGCCAGTGGCGCGCGGGGAGCGCCATCCGAATCGGTCCCGAGGAGGAAACCGGGATCCGACGGCCCGACGTGGGCGACGAGCGGCGTGTCTGGACCGGCATCGAGTCTCCCCGGCTGCAAGCCGTCTTTGCCCATCGTTGTCCGATGGAGAGGACGCTCGTCTGGGGAGCCTCGCGGAGCGCTTGCTGATGGAGCCGCCGCCCTCACCGATACGCCTCGTCAGATGGGCCGTACTGGTTCGAGGTTGGACAGTGGACGCGGCCGTCCGCGGCCGACAGGACGGGCCGTGTGGGATGACTCTCTGCGACACGGCCGGGGCCGACCGAAACGATGGAAGGAAGCTCGAGATGTGCTTGGCGCGCGCTCACATTCGGGGCGGCCGAGGCCGGGGGATTGCGCTTCGCGGCGATCGACGACTGCGCCGTCCATGGTCTCCTTGCCAACTGCACACACGCGGGGGAGAATGACCTCCGCTTGCCATGGAGAAACGTTCACTCGTGCGGACCGATCAGGAAGCGTGGATGCCAGTGCCAAGATACGAAGCGATCATCTTCGACCTCGATGGGACGTTGTACTGCGGGGACGAACCGATCCAAGGTTCCCAGGATGTCCTCTCCCGGTTGCGAGCGGAGGTGGCGTGTCGCTTCTTATCGAACAACGGCGAACAGATGTCCTCTGCCATCGCACGTCGGCTGGCGGGGATGGGAATGGAGATTCGCGCGCCCGACGTGATCACGTCAGCCGACTTGGTCATCGATACGGTCCACAAGGAGTTTCCCGGGTGCCGCTTCTTCCCGCTTGTGTCGCCAGTGCTTGAGACGGCACTCGTCGACCTCGGCTGCACATCATCCAGTTGCGCAGCCGATCTTGTCGTGAGCGGCGTGCCGACGACTGTGACATACCAGGACCTGACATCGGCATTGCGGCTGCTTCGGGCGGGAGCGAAACTCATCGTGACGAACGAGGATCCGATCTTCCCGGCGGATGGAGGCTTCTTTCCTGCCGCCGGAGCCATTGCAGGCGCGCTGCGTGGGATGGGATTCGCTCCGGACCTGTTCTGCGGCAAACCCGATGTCCGCGCGGTGCGGCAGGCTCTATCCGAGTGGGGGATTGACGACCCGTCTCAGTGCTTGTTCGTAGGGGACAACTTGGGCACCGACATCCAGGCTGCCATCAACCTCGGCGCCGATTCGGCCCTTGTGTTGACGGGCGTCTCGGCGCCGAGCGAGCTGACAGCCTGCGAAGCACATCCAACCTACGTCCTGCCATCGATCGCCGACCTTCCGGCCGCGATCGGTTCCTAGGCCGGCGTCCCGCTTTGACTCGGTTCTTGTGAGTCATCCCCGGGGTGATGGGGGTACAACGAGCGCGCTGCACTGACGATCCTGTCGACCGTGAAGCCGTAGCGACGATAGATTTCGCCTCCCGGACCACTTGAACCGAACCGGTCCACGGCGAGGATGATGCCTCTGTCACCGGCGTATCGTTCCCACCCCAGGCTCCTTCCAGCCTCGACGGCGATGCGCGCTGTGACGTGCGGCGGCAGCACAGACTCCCGGTAGGCTTGGGGCTGCTGCTCGAACAGCTCCATGCTTGGCATCGAGACGACGCGTATGGCAATCCCGTCCGCCTCCAGTCGTTCGGCGGCTTCCAGGCAGAGAGTCACTTCCGATCCGCTCCCGATGATGATCAGATCAGGATCGGTCTCCGGCGAGGCGAGGATATACGCCCCCCGAGCCACCGCGGGTTCGGCCAACTCCGAGCGATCCAGCGTCGGCACCGCCTGTCGGGAGAAGACGAGCGCAGTGGGGCCCCCCGTCCGCTCGATGGCGACGCGCCATGCCTCGCGGGTCTCATTTGCGTCCGCGGGACGCAACACGACGAGGTTGGGGATCAGGCGGAGACTCATCAGCTGCTCCACCGGCTGGTGGGTGGGGCCGTCCTCGCCGACACAGATCGAGTCGTGGGTGAACACGAACACGGTGCGAGAGCCGCTGAGCGCAGCCAGGCGGATCGCCCCCCGCATGTAGTCGGAGAAGACGAGGAACGTGGCCCCATAGGGGATCACACCTCCGTGCTCAGCCATCCCGTTGGCGATGGCCCCCATGGCGTGCTCGCGGACGCCGAAGTGGATGTTTCGGCCGGTGAAATCCCATGCGCCGCCGACCGCGCCGAGCACGTCTTCTCTCCGCGTCGACGGATCCTGCAGGTCGCCGAAGCCCTTCAGTCGGGTGTAGGTCGAGGGATTCAGATCGGCCGAGCCCCCGATCAGTTCGGGGACGGTCGAGGCGAGTGCCTGGAGCACAGCCTCCGACGCCTTGCGCGTGGCCAGACCTTTCGGATCCGGCTCGAACACCGGGAGGGCCTCCCCCCATCCCTCGGCGAGCTCGCCGGCCATGCGGCGATCGAATTCCGCGGCGAGATCCGGGAAGGCACGTCGATACGCCTCGAATCGCTCCGCCCACGCCTCGTGCTCGGCCGTCCACCGGACACGTAGCTCCTCGTACCGGGTCCGAACGTCTTCGGGGATGGCAAACGGCTCGGTGGGCTCCCACCCGAGCGCAGCCTTCGTCGCGGCAACCTCCTCCTCCCCTAGAGGCGCCCCGTGGGCCGCATGGGAATCTTGCTTCGACGGCGAGCCATACCCGATCACCGTCTCGACGACAACGAGCGAAGGCCTGTTCGATTCGGCCTTGGCGGTCGCGATGGCTTCGTCGATCGCGTCGAGATCGTTGCCGTCCGGAACGGAGACGACGTGCCATCCTGCGGCCTCGAACCGGGCCCGCGTGTCCTCGGCCGTGGAGAGAGCCGTCGAGCCGGCGAGACAGATCCGATTGGAGTCGAACAGAACGATGAGCTTGCCGAGCTGCAGGCGGCCGGCGAGCACCGCGGCCTCATAGCTGATTCCCTCCATCAGATCGCCGTCCCCGGCCAGCACATACGTGTAGTGCGCGACGACGCCGTGTCCGTCGCGGTTGAACGTTGCGGCCAGGTGACGCTCGGCGATCGCCAGGCCGACGCCGTTGGCGAAGCCCTGACCGAGAGGCCCGGTGGTGACCTCGATGCCCGGGGTGACGTGGCACTCCGGATGCCCGGGCGTGAGGCTCTCCCATTGGCGGAATGCCTTCAGCTCGTCGAGCGACACCGCATACCCCGAGAGGTGGAGAAGCGCGTATTGAAGGGCCGAGCCGTGCCCGGCCGATAGGACGAACCGATCGCGGTCCACCCACGCCGGGTCGCCCGGGTCGTGTCGTAGGTGTTTGGTGAACAGCACGTGCGCCATCGGCGCCGCTCCGAGGGGCAGCCCGGGATGCCCGGAATGCGCTTTCTCGATGGCGTCAACGGAGAGGAATCTCAACGTGTTGACGCAGTCTTTCTCCAGCGACCTCTCTGCCTGCATGGACTCCTCCTTGCTTCGATCCGAGCGGAGCACCTCGCACTACGCGACCGCGATACTCCAAGAACGGCTACTCCGAACAGCGGGGCCGCCGGATCACGACTCTGAGTTTCTGATCGGCATCTCCAGGCCGTTCGCCCGAACGCAGACGCAGCCGTCGGGCGAGCGTGGCACTCAAGGAGAGGAGCTTCGTGCATGAGAACGTATTCCGCCAGTCGCCGGCCTGCCCGATCCGCCGGCACCGATCGTCTGCATGTCCTGCGTTGTGGCTCCCTCAGCTGTACGCCTTTCGGCCGTACTCGAACGCCGCGTCGTAGACCTGCAGTATCCGCTCGGGTGGAATATCCGGCTGGATATTGTGGACTGGAGCGAAGACGAATCCACCTCCCGGAGCGAACGTGTCGATGTTGCTCTTGATTTCTCTCTCGACATCGGCCGGCGTGCCGAAGGGCAACACCTGCTGAGTATCGCATCCTCCTCCCCAGAAGACGAGTTCGCCGCCGAAGTCACGCTTGAGTGCCCGTGGATCCATGCCCTTGGCCCGGATGTGGACCGGGTTGATGATGTCGACACCGGCATCGATCAGATCGGGCAGGATCTCGAAGATGGACCCGCAGCTATGGAGCATCACCCGGCATGTGCTCGATTCATGCACGCACTTCCACCACTCCGAATGGACCGGCTTGATCAACCCGCGGTACGTCTCCGGCGAGATCTGCGGTCCCGCCTGAGATCCGAGATCGTCCACGAACGTGAAGACGTCGACAGCTTCGCCGCAGACTCGCAGATACTGCCTCAGCCGGGAGAGAGTCGCCTCCGCGAGGAGCGCGGCGAGGCAAGTCGCCATCCCCTTCGACCGGTCCTGACCTATGTCGAGATACCACTGCTCGTAGCCGCGAAGATGCTGCCCAGCCTCGTAGACCGACCCGGCGAACTGGAACACGAGTGCGTACAGATCCTCGTCACGGAGTCTTCGCGCGAGAGACCCCACGAACGTGGCTTCCTCTTCGGGTACCACGTGGGCGCCGGAGCACCGCTCCTTGAAGAGCTGTTCGAGCTGCGCTACGGTCTTTGCCTCAGCCAGCGGATGGTACACGCCGACGTGATCGAAGTAGAAGGCCGTCTCTCCTCGCCTGGCAACGGGTTCCCCGTTGTCGTTGTGCAGTTCGAAGTAGCGTCCGTTGTGCACAGGGCAGTAGGCATGCGGTACGAGCGCCGCCGTCCCGTCCGTGAGTTCTCCAATCTGCCACTGATCCAATCGGAGCCGAGGAAGCAGCCACTCTTGATACAGCCGGTGGACCGGCCGGACATCTCCGTGAAGCCGATTCAGCACGTCGGAGTTGATGGACGCCAATTGCTGCGATACGTCATAGAGCGCAATCGATGGCACGTGGGGAATCGCATCCGGGAGGGCGAGGTGCCTTCGCAGGGCGGCGTACGCGACAGCGCCCATCGACGTTGCACCCGTCGATCCGACATCGATTGGAACCCGGTCTGCCTCCATGTGTCCCAACGCTTTCAGGACTCGCTCGCGGCTGTTCATCGAGCCTCCTTTTGCGATACGGCCCGTCAGACCCGTTCGATTCGTCACGCGTGCGGCGTCTCAGACTCCGTCTGGTTGCCTGCACAGCCCGCTTGCGTGACGGCTCGAAGGTCCGGCCTCAGTCCTGCAGGTTCGAGTATGCCTAGAGCCTCCCCGCACTCGTTCTCACACCGGGAGCCACGGCGCGGAATGCCATGTCGCTCCCCAGCCCGAACCGGCTTGTACCCGCGCGACGAGCCGGCTCGTTGGCTGCGTCTTGACACCCGGTACTCTGGGCGGTAGACTAGCGCGAAAACGTTTACGTAAACGTATACATGATAGCGACCCCAGGTGGGCAACGCAACAACCCTGAAAGGAGCAACCGATTCCCGGTCTGAGAGAGGAACAGAAGAGCAATCGATGGATCCCCAGCCGTCCGAGGAGTTCCCGATGAACATCATCCTGGTTGTCTTCGATAGCCTGAGGAAGGATTGCCTCTCGGCCTACGGGCAGCCGCCATGGGGCGAAGTCTCGACACCGCACCTCGACGAATTCGCAGCCGGCGCGGCGATCTTCCGGAATGCGTTTCCGGAGTCGCTACCGACGCTTCCTGCTCGACGAGCGCTGTACACGGGAATGCGCACCTATCCCTTCGATGACGGGGACATCAGCCTGAAGGGTGACTTCGACGGTGCGCCAGGATGGGGTCCGATTCCGGAGAGCCAGGCAACGATGGCTGAAGTCCTTTCGGCTGCAGGTTTCAACACGGCCCTCGTCTCCGATGTCTACCACATGTTCAAGCCCTCGAAGAACTACTGGCGCGGATTCGATCAATGGGAGTTTGTCAGGGGACAGGAATGTGATCCGTTCAGGAGCGGCCCCGAGCCGTCACAGGCAGAGATCGACCGCTGGATTCCTCGCGAGTTGCAGGATCACATGCTGGGCCTCAAGCAAGGCGGTTTTGCCGCTCAGATCCTCAAGAACATGTACGGTCGGGACCACGAGTGCGACTACCACGTCGCTCAGGTCATGCAGGCTTCGGTGCGATGGCTCGAGGAGAACCGAGGACGGGGACCGTTCTTCCTGACGATCGAGTCGTTCGACCCCCACGAGCCGTGGTTCGTGCCCGAGTCGTACCGCGGCATGTACGGAGAGTGCGAGACCGAGGAGATGGTCGTCTCTCCATACATCGAGACATCGGGTTTCTCGCCTGCGCTGGTTCGCCGAGCCCAGCAGAACTACAGCGCGCTGGTTTCGCTCTGTGACCGCTGGTTCGGCTACCTCCATGACTACCTGACGGCGTCAGGCCTGCTCGACGAGACTGTCATCATCGTCACCAGCGATCACGGACACTCGATTGGCGATGGAGACTACATGGGTAAACGAGGGTATCCCTCGTCCCCCGAAGTCTTCGAGATCCCTCTTCTGATACGACATCCCTCGTGCGAACCCGACGACGAACAGCTGTCGGTGTTCGTGCAACACCATGACATCACTCGGCAGATCCTGAGCTTCGCCGATGTGGACGCGGCGGACCGGATCCAGGGGCGCCCATTCTGGGAGAACACCGGCGATTCGCCAAGCCTGCGCGGTGAGCATGCGACGATCGGTTGGGGGAGCGCTGCCACCGTGGTGACCGAGGAGTGGTGGATGAACTGCAAAGTAGATGGCACAGGCAGGCTGCTGCATCGGCGCTCCTCATGGGGAACGAGCGTCGACCTCGAATCGGCCGAGTGCACGGAAACCGCCGAGAGGATGTTCTCTCACGCCATCGAAGATGCTGGCGGCCGCTTTCCCGACTACCTGGTTCGGCTAGCCATCGAGGAGGCCGACGCACCGGGCTGCAGCCCGCTAGCCAGACGTACTCGGCAGGGGGTGCACGAGTGAGACCATCAGAACGCATACGAGGACTCTCACTACCGCCTCATCCGCAGGGAGGTGATACTGAACTCGAGATGCCGAATCCGACGTCGTACGAACGAAAACTGGTCAATCAAGGAGGTACTGATGCGTAGGGGAATGCTGATCGCTCTGGTTCTTGCGGGATGCATCTTCCTGGTTGGCTCCGCGGCAGACGAGACGATCGATGTCGTAAACAACCAGGGCTGGACAGTGTCGGATACCGGTTGGGCCATGCTGGGGGATCCGAACGAGCTGCCGGGAATCGAAGTTCGGCTGAATGAGTTCCCGTTTGCGGACATGCTCGGTGCCGAGACCCGAGAGCTTCAACTGGGCTCGGGCGCGTTCGATGTCCTCATGGGGACAGAAGCGTGGATGCCTGTCTTGGCCCCGTTTATGACACCGATTACCGACTTCGTCGAGGCGGACCCGACGGTCGATCTGCAGGAGTTCAAAGACAGCTTCTTCCCTCTGGTTCTTGAGCAACACAGCACAGATGGGATCATGACGTCGACACCCATCATGGGCGGCGTCCAGATCGGGTACTACTTGAAGGACCTGTTCGAGGATCCGGCGGAACAGGCTGCCTTCAAGGCAGAGTACGGGTATGACCTGCCAACGCCGAACGAGAACGGGGTACTGCACTTCAGTAATGAAGGGCAGTTCCTCGAGGTGGCTCAGTTCTTCACGCGCGACACCGACGGCGACGGCGCGATCGACCTCTGGGGATACGTCTGCCCCGGCCAGTGGGGACAGGGCGGCTGCATGTTCGAGGATCGGTTGTTCCGAGCGGGGTTCTACCCGTGGGCACTGCTGAACGAGGAGTACAAGTGCCCGTGGGGGAGCGAGTACCCGGAGAACTGGGGGGTTGTCGAGTCGATCGCACGGTTCGCACAGGACCTCATCTGGAAGTACAAGGTGACCCCGCCCGAGATCGTGCAATACGCGTATACCGATGCGATCCTCGTCTACCTGAGCGGGAAGGCGGCCATGTCTGCCTCTTGGTATCACGACTTCTGGGGGCAGGTGAACAGCGACGAAGTCATCGCCGACATCGGCGAGACAGGAACGTTCTCGCTGGACTTCCACAACAGGGCCCCGCGCGCTGGGACCTTCGCGGGCTTCTGGGGCTGGGGGATCGCCAGCGACACGGATTCGCCGCAGGCCGCCTATGAGTTTGTGAAATGGTGGTCATCCGAAGACACACAGCGTCGGATGATCGAGAAGGCGTTCCTTGAGGGCGGCGGCATCTACGTGCCTCCGAACATCAACGCGGCGGCATGGGCGGCGGGGATGGGCTACATCCCGCCGGCGAGCTACGAATCCACGCTGGATGACCTCTACACGCTCCCGATGATTCCGGAGCTGCCGGAGCTTCGAAACGCTCATCGAGGTCTTCACGAACAGCTGCTGCTGAACGAGATCACCCCGATCGAGTTCAGGCAGCGCTCAGGCGAGACGATCGAGCAGATCATGACGGATGCAGGCTACTACGACTGATCCAGTTCGCTTGGGCACACAGCCCGCCGATTACCGGTGAGCTGTGTGCCCGTTTTCTGCAGGCCGGAGGAAGGTTGAGCGCGGGAGAGGACACGGATGCTCCGGAATCGCAAATTCTACTTCTTCGTACTCCCGGCGGTGCTAGTCATCGCGGTGCTGATAGGTTTTCCTGTCGTGAAGCTGTTCTGGCTGAGCGGCATGCGGTACGACCTCATGAAGGGCGTTATCGAGCCGATCGGCTGGGCCAACTTCCAGCGTATTCTCGGAGATACTGAGTTCCTTCATGCCATCCTGCGCACCCTCTTGTATGTGGTGGTGGTGGTAACCGCCAACTTCGTATTGGGACTGACGATGGCGGTTGTGGCGGATCGGCCGTTCAAAGGGAACCGCTTGTTTCAGCTGATCCTGATGTTCCCCATGCTGCTGATCCCGACCGCAGCGGGGGTCCTGTGGCGCTTCATGTACAACCCGACCATCGGGCCCCTCAACTCGCTTCTCAAAGCGCTGAGCCTCCCGCAGGTCGCCTGGCTCTCGAGTTCCTCACTGGCTGTGTGGAGCATCATGTTGGTCGACATCTGGGCCTGGACCCCGTACATGTTTCTTGTTCTGTACGCGGGGCTGAAGGCACTGCCTCAGGAGCCACTCGAAGCGGCGCGTATCGATGGTGCCGGTTCCTTCAAGGTCCTGCGATACGTTACGTTACCGATGCTTCGCCCGGTCGTCTTCGTGGCGGTATCCTTGAAGTTCATCGACACATTCCGAGTCTTTGCGTATCCCTGGGTTCTCACGGAAGGCGGGCCGGGAGGCTCATCTCACGTGATGAGCACGTACATCTACTTGAACGCGTTTCGAAACCTCAAGTACGGACTGAGTTCGGCCATGGCCGTCGTTGCCATGCTGATCTCACTCACGTTCTCGTCGATCTTCCTTTATTTCGCATTCACGAGGGGGAGGGGGGAGACAGCATGAGGGACACAGCGCGCCTGAGAGAGTGGATCGCCCGACTCATCCGAAGCAAGGTTCCTCTGTATCTTGCGCTGATTCTACTGGCTGTGTGGACGCTGTTCCCATTCTACACGGGGGCAATCAGCGCGCTGAGCACCGAGGGAGGAGTGGGGGCACTCTGGCCACAAGCTCGTCACCTGACCACCAGGTATGTGGCGGACTTGATCAGAGGTGATGATCGACTGCTCCCGCCGCTGCTGAACAGCGCGGTCGTGACTCTGGTGACGATTGCCATTGTGCTTGTGCTCGCGCTTCCTGCCGGATATGGGTTCTCTCGATGGCGAGGTAGGACCTCGCGTTCGGTGTACCTGCTGTTCTTCGTGCTGCGTATGCTTCCCCCGATTGCGCTGGTCATCCCATGGTTCCTCATCATTGCGGGATGGGATCTCATGGACACGTACATCGGATTGGTGATCACGTACATCCCGTTCAGGCTCTGCCTTGGCGTGTGGCTGATGAAGGGGTTCTTCGACACCATCCCATTCGAGATCGAGGAGGCGGCGGCGATCGATGGCGCCAGTGCATGGCAAACGTTCACACGCGTGATCCTGCCGTTGTCGCGAAACGGCGTGAGCGTAACCATCGTCTTCGCGGGCATCCAGTCCTACATCGAGTACATGTACGCCGTGAGCCTGACAAGGCGTGTCACGACCACACTGCCGGTGTTCATTGCGGCGTTCGCCACGCCGTGGTCCATTCGCTATCAGCACATGCTGGGCGCAGCCTTGATCGGGACAATTCCGATGATCCTCCTCTTCCTTGCGGCACAGAAGCAGATCGTGCGTGGAGTAACGGGAGGCATGATCAAGGGATGACGTCGTGATACCAAACAGGGTGTACCCTAAGACGAGATCCTTGGAGACGATGCGTCCGTAGGACCAATCCGAGAGGAGATCGGATGGACAAGCTGAAGATCGGGTTCGTAGGCGCGGGTGTTCACTCCACGGCAATCTTGATGCCGTCTCTGAACCTCGTGCCGTGCATCGAGAGGGTCGCGCTTTGCGATCTCCAAGCGGATCTTGCCAGGGCGCGGGCAAGGCAGTTCGGCTTCGCTCGGTCCTACGGGGACTACAGGCGGATGGTCGACGAGGAGCGACTCGACGGCGTCATTGTCTGCATCAACGCGGCGGTCCATCCGAAGGTGGTCATCGATCTGGTGGAGGCCGGACTCGACGTCCTTGTCGAGAAGCCTGCCGCGATCACCCCGGAGGCGGCACGGGAGATGGCCGATGCGGCGCGCAGCGCCGGCCGTTTCATCATGGTCGAGCACAACAAGCGATACGCTACCGCGATCCGAAAGGCCAGGGCGATCCTGAACGACGAGGCGTTTGGGAACCTCGTCATGGTCAACTCATCGATGCTGGCCTATCCGTATGACACGCTGTTTGATTGCATGATGGAGTGGCAGATCCACAATATCGATCTGCTGCGCCTGTTCGCAGGAGAAGTTGCCGAGATGCACGCGATGAAGTGCCCGGTGGCCGATCAACGAGCCGCCATTGCCATTCTGATGCAGTTCGAGTCCGGAGTCGTCGGCACGACTCATTGGGGGACGGAGGGAGGCACCAACCACGGCCTCGGGGCGGGCCGCGGATGCGAGCGCATGGAGCTGATCAGCGACACGGCGCACGTTCTCGTCATCGAGAACGATCGCCGAATCGTTCACTACCACGGCAACGATGCGCAGACGTGGGAGTCCGATTGGTCCCCTCACCGCCAGAATTCCAGCCTCGTCGTCGACGGATACGTTGGGGCTCTGGAGGCGTTTGCGGAGTGCATCGTCTCCAGAGTGCCCCCCGATCCGGACATCGACGATGAGATTGCGGCCATCCGATTCGTGCATGAGGTTGCTGAGCAGTTGGGCATTCTGCAAGAATGGAAGGCCGTTGAGGGCAAGCCGTAGCATCCGACCGAACGGGGCCTCGTCGCCGACCGTCGGGCGGACACGGGGCGGAGCTGTTGCAGCGAGCGCTTGGCATCGGAAAAGCTCGCGGTGGAGGATCCTCGAATGACGACGATGCGGGATGTCGCAGAGCGGGCGCAGGTCTCGATCGCCACCGTCTCACGCGTCATCAACGGCACGGACTTCGTGAGTCCGGAGCTCGTGGCACGCGTCACGGCGGCGATGCAGGAAGTAGGCTATCGGCCGAACCGGGCGGCCAGGAGCCTGCGGACGCAGCAGACCCACTTGCTGAGCCTCGTCATCTCCGACATCAGCAACACCTTCTTCGCGTCGATTGTCCGCGGAGCGGAAGACGCCGCCAACGAGCACGGGTACACGGTCATCATCTCCAACACCGACGAGGACGCGACGAAGGAGAGCGAGAGCCTCTCCGTCCTCTCCGAACGCCGGCCGGACGGGTACGTGATTGCCCCAACCGGGATCATGGAGGCGGGGATGGAGAATCTGATCGGGAGTGGATCTCCCTTCGTGTTCGTCGATCGCCTGATCGAGGACATCCCGGCTCATGCCGTGCTCTCCGAGAACCACTCCGGGGGGTTCATCGCGACATCTCATTTGATCAAGCTTGGGCATCGCCGAATCGGAGTCATCCTCGGTCGTCCTCACCTCACGCCGAGCAAGGAGCGGCTCGAGGGGTTCCTCGAGGCGCTGCGGCAGCATGGGTTGGAGGCCGACCAGTCGCTGATTGCTCGAGGCTACTTCGAGATCGCGGGAGGGAGGCAGGCCTGCCATCAGCTCCTCCAGCTTCCGGATCCTCCAACCGCGCTGGTGAGCGTCGGCTCGGCGATGGCTCTCGGGGCGATCCAGGCGATGGCGTCGCTCGGAATCGGCTGCCCCGAGGATGTCTCCCTGGTCTGCTTCAACGACTTCCCGTGGATGGACCACTTCCATCCGCCGCTGACTACGATTGCTCAGGAACCGTACGACATGGGGTATCAGGCGGTCGAGCTGCTGGTAGAGACGATCCGCGGCGAGCGCGAGAGAACGCCGCCGACGGTCAAACGCATGCCGTGTTCCCTGAACGTTCGGGGCTCGACAGCGCCGCCGCCCGTCGAACATCGTGGGGAGACGCCTCCGTAGGCGTAGAGAAAGGGGTTTGGTTTGTGGAATCAGATGACGCCGATGACGTTCGCCGAGGTCGAGAGCGCGGTGGGACCGGGGCAGATGCACCGGGACCCG
>Ga0272443_10004737_pt1 | contig 14553 bp, 17 predicted proteins | sample SSMAcet12_FD_193581 | JGI IMG/M metagenome (GOLD analysis project Ga0272443, IMG submission 193581) | Marine sediment archaeal communities from Little Sippewissett salt marsh, Falmouth, MA, United States - SSM-Acet-12 | ecosystem: Environmental > Aquatic > Marine > Wetlands > Sediment ...
GATATCTCGGTTGGTATGCGAATGAACTGCTTACGAAACTGGCGCAGAGTATACCTGTTCCGTCCGCGCCACGCCACGTGCGCAGTTCATGCTCGTCCTTGGCAGCCGCTTCCCCAGCCGCGGGCGCGTGATCGAAACCTCCGCGCCTAGAACGGCGCAGCGCCGACCTCAGCCCACATCCACGCCTTCAAGATGAGAAGCTTCCTGAATTCGCATGGCTGTCCATTCCTTCGCACGACCATGCGGCTCCTCAACCCAATCCTGAGGATGGTGCTGCCGTTCCACGTGCGGTTCGCTCCTCCTGGTACGATCGGCGCATGGATCCGCGAGAACGGATTCGAGCGCACCATCACGACGACTCTGCGGCGTGGCACACTAAGGTCTACGCCCTGTAGACGAATTCCGGTATCGTGGAAGGCACAGCCAGCGACAAGGAGGCGCCAACATGCGACATCGACGCGTCGTTGTTTCGAGGCATGGAGGCCCCGAGGTTCTTCAGGTCATCGAGGAAGAGATCCCCGAGCCGCGGGCAGGAGAGGTTCGAGTGAAGGTGTTGGCGGCCGGCGTCTCCGCTTACGACTTGATGTTCCGGCGCTCAGGCAAGCTTCCGGGAACTCCGCGCGTACCGTTCACGCTGGGTGGGGATGTCGTCGGGTTGGTGGACAAGCTGGGAGTGGGAGTATCCACCCTCGAGCTAGGGCAAATGGTTGCCGGCGCGACCTTCTCCATTGGTACCGGAGGCGGCTACGCGGAGTACATCTGTCTCGCCGCCAGCGAGTGGGTTCCCGTGCCGACCGGCCAAGACGCCGCCGAGGCGGTCTGCTTGGTGGTGAACTACCTCACGGCACACGCAATGCTGCATCGAGCGGCAGTCGTGCAGCGCGACGAGAGCACCCTCGTTCACGGCGCCGCGGGGGGCGTCGGGACCGCGCTCCTCGAGCTCGGGAAGTTGGCTGGATTGGAGATGTACGCCACCGCATCCAAGCACAACCACGATCTCGTCTCCTCGCTCGGCGCAACACCGATCGACTATCGCTCGGAGGACTTCGTCAAGCGTATCCGCCAGCTCACCGACGGCGGCGTGAATGTTGTGTTCGATCCCATCGGCGGGGCCCGGCAGGTCTGGCGATCCTACCAGGCCGTGCGTAGAGGCGGGCGGCTGGTTTGGTTCGGCGTGGCGGCAACGAAGAAGTCGGGGCTTCGCGTCATTCCGTTCACACTACTGATCGTTGGGCTGCTGAAGCTCATTCCGGATGGCAAACGCGTGCCCACGGCACCGGATCTCGGGAAGGACAACGCCGGATACCGAGAGACGCTGACGGAACTCCTCGGCCTGCTGGAAGCCGGCAAGATCAAGCCCGTGGTGGCAGAGAGGATCCCGCTCGTCGAGGCCTCTCGCGCCCACGAACTTCTCGAGCGCGGCGGGTACGCCGGCAAGGTGGTCCTCGTGACCGATGCGCTGACCCAGGGAGAGACATGAAAGCGATCGTCTACACGAAGTACGGATCCTTCGACGTGCTGCATCTCGAAGAGGTTCCCAAGCCCGTTCCCAAGGACAGCGAGGTTCTGGTGAGGATCCACGCCACGACCGTGACGACAGCGAGCCTCGCAAACGTGTCCGGCAAGCCGTTCATCGCCAGGGTTTTCTCGCCTGACCTCGGGCTCACCAGGCCCAAGGTCAGGATTCTCGGCGTCGAACTGGCCGGGGAGATCACTGCAATCGGCAAGGACGTCACGCGGTTCAAGGAGGGGGATCAGGTCTTCGCGGAGCCCGAGACGGGAGCCTTCGCGGAGTACATCTGCATTCCTGAGGACGGCCTGCTGGCGCACAAACCCGCCAACGCGACATACGAGGAAGCCGCCGCCGCATGCGACGCCTTCCTCACCGCCATGCCGTTTCTGAGGGATGGCGGAAACATCCGAAGCGGGCACCGTGTCCTCATCAACGGTGCCTCGGCCAGCATCGGCACGATGGCGGTTCAAATCGCCAAGCACCTCGGCGCGGAAGTCACCGGCGTGTGCAGCACCGCGAACGTAGAACTCGTGAAGTCCCTCGGGGCGGATCATGTCGTCGACTACACGCAGCAAGATTTCACACGGAGCGGCACGGCCTATGACATCATCTTCGACGTCGTCGCCAAGAGCTCGTTCTTTCGCTGCAGACGCGCGCTCGCAAATGACGGGGTCTACCTGTGCACCTTCCCAACTCCGGATGCCCTCCTCCCCAGGCTCGGAAGCAAGAAGGCGAAGTTCATTGCCACCGGCCTGAGGCCGCCAGCGGACCGACTCAAAGACCTTCATCTTCTGAAGGAGTTGATGGAAGCAGGCAAGATTCGGACGGTCATCGATCGACGATACCCGCTCGAGGAGATCGTCGAGGCTCATCGCTACGTCGCGAAAGGACACAAGAAGGGCAACGTCGTCATCACCGTGGTGTCGGAACCACAGACTTCGATCGCCAGGGAGAACACCGCATGAACAGCGAGTCATCGAATCGGACGCTGTTGGTCCTGACGTCGTACCATCATCGCAACACCGAGACCGTCGCCGAGGTCATCGCAGACGTCCTCGACGCTCAGATCGCCGCCCCACAGGATGTCAACTCTGCTGATCTGCAGGACTACGCCGTACTGGGCTTTGGCTCGGGAATCTACGGCGCGAAACACCATGAAGCTGTTCTAGAGCTTGCCAATCGACTGCCGCTGGCCACCGGCAAACGAGCGTTCATCTTCTCGACCAGCGCCATCATCAACAAGGGCAAAGCCACAGCTGATCACTCGGTGCTGAGAGAGATTCTCGAATCCAAGGGCTACACGATCGTCGACGAGTTCAGCTGCCGCGGCTTCAACACCAACTCGTTCATGAAGTACTTCGGCGGCATGAACAGGGGCCGACCCAACGCCAAGGACCTTGAGCGCGCGCGGGCGTTTGCCCGGAAGCTGCGGCAACAGATCGACCGTTGATCCCGCGAAAGGCGTTCGCAGGCGGCCATTTCAGCATTTCGAAAGCGAACACGACAGAACTGATGGGAGGAACCAGCGTATGACAGCGGAACGCAAGCCATTCGATCGAAGCTCCTGGGCCATCGGAGGAACTACGCTCATTGGACTGGGCATCGGATTCATCTTCCTTCAGCAATCCGTCTTCATCTTCCTCGCTTGTCTGTTGAGCGGGATTGGGCTCGGGTTGGTCATCGCAGCGCTGCTGCCGGGAAAGGGCAGCTGAGATGAAGGCCGTCTTCCAGACAGGCTACGGATCTCCGGATGCGTTCGTCCTCTGCGAGGCTCCCGCTCCGCAACTGAAGAAGCCGACGGATGTGCTGGTTCGCGTCGACGCGGCCGCACTGCACGCGGGGGATGTGTTCATGATGCGCGGCGTGCCGTACTTCACGAGGCTCGTGGTCGGCTTTCCCAAGCCAAGGAACTACATCCCAGGCTACGATATCGCCGGTCGCATCGAGGCGGTCGGCAAAGGCGTAACGCAGTTCAAGGTGGACGACGAAGTCTACGGTTCGATCAACCGCACCTGCGCGGAGTTCGCCCGCGCGCCGGAAGCCCAGCTGGAGCGAAAGCCCGCCGCCCTCTCGATGGAGCAAGCCGCCGCCGTGCCCACCTCGGCCATCGCCGCACTGCACGGCATCCGCAACGCCGGCGAAGTGAAGCCGGGGCAGAAGGTGCTGATCAACGGCGCGTCGGGCGGCGTGGGAACGTTCGCCGTCCAGATCGCCAAAGCCTACGGCGCCGAAGTGACAGGGGTCTGCAGCACGAGACATGTGGAGAGGATTCGATCGATCGGGGCGGATCATGTCATCGACTACACGAAGGAAGATTTCACCCAAGGGACGGACCGTTATGATGTCATCCTCGACAACGTGGCCAACCATCCACTGCACGCCTGCCGCCGCGCGCTCACTCCGAACGGAATCCACATTCCCAACAGCGGCCACAGCGGCATGCCCTACATCATCAAAGCGCGGTTTGTGTCGATGTTCGTCAAGCAGCAAGGCGGCGGCTACATGGCGACAGCAAAGCCAGGCGATCTGACCGAACTCCGCGAACTCATCAAGGCGGGGAAGATCACGCCCGTCGTCGGCAAGACGTACCTGTTGCGCGAGGTCAGCGACGCGTTCCGCCATCTGAACGAAGGGCACGCTGACGGCAAGGTCGTCATCCGCGTCAGCGAGTGAACGAGCACACAAGGGAGGCCGTCGGATCATGGTGAGCACAAGGATCACGTTGTCGGGAGTCTGGGTGGCGCTGATGCTGACCTATCTCTTGGGAGACGTCATGCGCATCTTCGCGGGCGACTTCACCGCGGGGAAGATGGGCGACCAGACGGCCAGCCAATAGATGTGGCTAGCGGCCGCGCTGCTCATGCTGATTCCGATCGTCATGCTGGTCTTGACCCTGATGGTTCCGTATCCGGCGATCCGCTGGATCGGCATCGTCGCAGCCGGATTCCTGTTCATCTTCAACGCAGTGTCCGTGCACACGTATCCCGGCCTCTACGACAAGCTCTTGATCGTCGTCGGACTCGCTTTCAATGTGTTGACCATCTGGCTCTCCGCAACGTGGCGCACGCTAGCCTAGGTGCGCCGCACAGAGCAGCCTGGATCGGCAAGCCGTGGCCAGTTCCCGCTCGGGTCCTCGTTCGCGCGATAGCCATGTGGCTAGAGGAACCGCACCCCGGTGAGCTCCTCCGACACCCTCCACAGCCGGCTGGCGGCAACCTCGTCGTTGGCCACCTGGCTAGGCTGCACAGCCACGGGTGCCCCCCGCATTCCGAGGAATCCGCCGGGACCGTAGCACTGACCGCCCACTGCAAATGGGTCCGTCGCCGCCCGTGCAATCGACCGCGCACCTTCCGCGGGGCTCTGGCTCAGCCGCTCGAAGATCGGGAGCAGCTTCCGATAGATCCATTGCTCCGAGGCGCGTCGCCCGAGATCCGTAGCCGCGCCCCCCGGGTGCGCGGCGAGCGAGATCGTCTTCGTGCCCTCGAGTCGACGCTGCAGTTCCTGCGCGAAGAGAAGGTTCGCGAGCTTCGATTGGGCGTACGCCCGGAACGGCGAGTAGCCTCGTCCGCTCTCGAACATCAGGTTGTCGAAGTCCATGCTCGCGTTGCGGTGGGCCGCACTGGTAACGGTCACGACGCGCGAGCCTGGGCTCGCAAGCAACCGATCGATCAGCAGCCCGGTCAAAGCGAAGTGCCCGAGGTGGTTTGTCCCGAGCTGCTGCTCGAAGCCATCCTCGGTGATCCCGTGCGGGACCACCATCACGCCAGCGTTGTTCACGAGGATGTCGAGCCGTTCGAAGCGCTCGAAGAATGCACCCGCGAAATCCCGTACGGACTGCAACCTCGCCAGATCGAGCGGGAGAAACCTCGCCGCTGCGCCGGGGATCCCCGATCGGATCAGCTCCAGCGCGGCGCCTGCTCTGCCCTCGTCCCGGCAAGCGAGAACGACATGAGCCCTCTTCCGCACAAGGGCACGAGCGACCTCAAGTCCGATCCCGCTGTTTCCACCCGTAACGATCGCGATCCTCCCCGAGAGATCCGGGATGCTATCCGCAGTCCAGACTGTTCCCATGGGCCCTCCTCCGGCACCACAACCCGTCTTCCACCATAGCATGCCCTCCCATCGGAGCCTGACTTGGCCGCCGTGGGCTGGGCAAGGCAGTGGTACTTCACTCCCTGCATCGGATGAAACCCGCCGGCATGACCCATGCCACCGTCGCCAACACAGGCACCAACGAAGCCTCGCGTGCCCTCTACGAAGCCTGCGGCCTCACCCCGTGGCACTTGATCGATGACCACGTCAAACCGGTTCCGGCTCGGCGCGACAAACTCCGTGCGTGATCCCGGCTCCTTCCTAGGAGCCAGCAGCCACGATCTGGCAGCGAAACCGGCATCGGGGATGCGGCCCTCGAGTCCGTGCGTCACGTCCGACAGAACGTTCAGACGAACACGGAGGACGGGGAACGGCTCCTAGAGAACTTGCCGTCTGCGGCCTACTGTGGGAGCATAGACGGTCACCAGGGTTCATGGGAGGAGGAACATGCCGGCCGTAGAAGTCATCGATGTCGTTAAGGCATTCAAGGAGAAGGTCGCGGTGGACGGGCTCTCCTTCTCCGTTGAGAAGGGCGAGATCTTCGGACTCATCGGTCCGAACGGCGCCGGCAAGACGACGACCCTCCGGATGATGATGGACATCATCCAGCCCGACACCGGTCGGGTCTCGATCTTCGGCGAGATCCCAAGCCAGGCGACCAAGGGCCGGCTCGGATACCTGCCCGAGGAGCGAGGGCTGTACAAGAAGCTCTCCGTCATCGAGACGATCACCTATCTCGCATCTCTCAAGGGCATGGATCCCCGAACGATCGAATCGGAAGCCGACACCCTGCTTGAGCAGACCGGCATGCTCCCGAACAAGAAGAAGAAGGTCGAAGAGCTCAGCAAGGGGATGTCCCAGATCATCCAGTTGATCGTCACCATCGTTCACGATCCCGAGCTGGTCATCCTCGATGAGCCGTTCACCGGCCTGGATCCTGTGAACACCGAGCGCGTCAAGCAGCTCCTGCTCGACCTTCGGGAGCAGGGCAAGGCCGTCATCCTCAGCACCCACCAGATGAATCAAGTGGAAGCCGTCTGTGATCGCGTCCTCATGGTGAACGACGGGCGGTCCGTCCTCTACGGGGCACTCGACGAGATCCGCGCGGAGCACCGCGGACACGCCGTGCTTATCGAGTCGGATGCTGCGATCCCTGAGATCCCAGGTGTCACCGAGCGACGCACGCACAAGGATCACGTCGAACTGGTGCTCGATGCGACATCAACGTCCCAGCAGATCCTTGAACAGCTGGTTCAGGCTGGTGTTCCCATCGATCGGTTCGAAGTGGCCACGCCGTCGCTGAACGAGATCTTCATTCAGAAAGCCGAAATCGGAGGTGATGCAGATGTCAGGTAGGACGGGACTGATTCTTCGACACGAGTTCTTGTACACGCTCAAGAAGAAGGGCTTCATCATCCTCACGCTGGCCATCCCGGCCATCGTCCTGCTGGGCATTGGCATCATCAAGGTCGCCTCCAGCGTCGCTGCGCCGCCAGCTTCCGTGACGCAGATCGGCTACGTCGATTACATCGGCGGGTTCAATCCGTTGTATGAACTGACGGCCATCGAGCTGATACGGATGGAATCAGAGGACGCCGCCACCCAAGCGCTCACGGAAGGCGAAATCACCGAGTACTTCGTCATCCCGGCCGACTACGTCGCCACCGGGACCGTGGCCCGCTACACACTGGAGAAGGAGCTCGCGCCGCCGCCTCACGTGGCCTCGGCTATCGAAGGGTTCCTCGACAGCAACCTGCTGGCGAGCGAAGTGCCTCCCGAGCTGATCGGCCGCGTGCTCACATCGGTCCGCATCGACACGACGACCCTGACGACCGAAGGCACGGTCGCGGAGGACCAGGGCGGATTCATCAATTTCATCATCCCCGCCTTCTTCGGGGCGTTGATGGCGATTGCGCTCAATGTGTCCGCGGCCTACGTCTTGCAGAGCCTTGGCGAAGAGAAAGAGAACCGTCTGATGGAGATTCTCCTATCGACGGTCTCGCCCAAGCAGCTCCTCACCGGGAAGCTCTTGGGGCGCGGCGCAGCCGGCCTGCTTCAGGTTCTCTTCTGGGCCATCTCGATCCCGCTTCTGCTCCGGCTCGGCTCCGCAACCATCGGCGGGATGCTGAGCGCCATCGAACTGACGCCGGGGCTTCTGGTGCTGGGCGTCGTCTACTTCGTCTTGGGATACCTGTTGTTCGCCGTCGTCTCGCTGGCGATTGCCGCCATCTGCTCCACTGTCAGAGAGGCCCAGGGCATTGCGCCGCTGTTCACGCTGGCTGCCGTGGCGCCCTTCTGGTTCATCTCGCTACTCATGTTCTTCCCCGACAGCCCGGTTTGGGTCGTGCTCAGCTTTGTCCCGTTCACCGCGCCCGTCTTGGTGATGCTGCGGCTCGGCATCACCGGCGTACCCGTCTGGCAGCTGGTCGCGAGCATGGCCGTGCTCGTCGCCTCCGTCCTCGGGGGCCTGTGGATCGCGGCGAAGCTTTTGCGTATCTACCTCCTCATGTACGGCAAGCGCCCACGCCTCCGCGAAATCGTACGGGCATTGATTGCGGGCGGGCTAGGTGTGCCGCAGGCATGAGCCATGCCGCCGTGGCCGATTCGAACACCGACGAAGCCTCCTGACCGCTCTGCCGAGCCTGCGGGTGTCCCCCGAGGTACTTGATCGATGACTACGTCAAGGAGGTCTAGGGCAATGGATTCGGCGCTTGACCCAGAGGGGCTTGGATTTCAGAAGACAAGATCTGTCCCCGAAGGATCCCGAAGGCTCGCCGAGTGATGCGGGGAGTGGCAGGTCGATGGATCTCCTCGGGCGATATCAAGAGGCAGGATCTAACCCCAACGGCAATCTGACCTGCATGAGACAATCCCCGCTTGACGTCCTCCCCGCTGCCTACCTGGACTTGCCTGACTCAGAGAGCCCAACGGCTCGGAAGGGCTTGCTAATCGTTTCGCCGTGCTTGCAGGCATTTCTGCGACGAGTTAGGATCGCCACACTTCACTGAGTTCGAGGAGTCGGGATGGCTCGGACAGTGGGTCCTGCAAACAGGCAGCCGACTCTCGTGAAGCGGCTCCGGGCCACGGCTCGAACGTACCCTCGGTCCTTCTGGGCACTGCTCGCTGCGTTTTTCCTCGCCCTCGTCGGGATCGATGCGGTGTGGCCGCTGATGACCATGTACGCCCGTCACGCGTTCGATGTCCCGCTGTCCAGGATCTCCTCGGTCTATACCTTCTACGCCTTGGTCAGCGGGCTAGCTACGGTGGCCGCTGGAGCGGTGATCGATCGCTTCGGCCGGAAGCTGGGCATCCTCGCGGTGTTCATCGGGTCGAGTGCGGTCTTCTTCGGCATGAGCCTGAATCGTTCCTACAGCATCTGGATCGGCCTCAAAATCGGGGGACACATACCGCATTTCGTATGCTCTAGGACCCAAAATCGGGGGACACATACCGCATTTCGTATGCTCTAGCAGCTGTTTGTCACCTTCGGCTTCCTGCCTGCCTTGCGCAGACGGAGTTCTCGCCCGGTCAGTAGCTCAAGATACTGAAGGAACGCATCGCTGCAGAGAGGTCTTCCACTGCGAGTGTGCTTGCGAATATCGGCAGCCTCAGTCGGGCCCCTCTTCAGGAGAGATCTCCAGTCATCGATCTCGCTGAGCAACGATGATCTGGTGGCAAGCGGGTCTGACTCTGCCAAACCAATCATCCATCGAGCGCTCGACCATACGTAGTCCCAGGGTTGTTTGCAGAGCTTGGCTCTCACGGGGTTTCCGAGCACGTAGCGGATGGCGGCAATTGCGTAGGAACCTTCCAATGGACACGAGAAGAAGCGTCCCTGGAAGAGATACCCTCTCCACCCCTCGCGGAAGTTGATCATGCGAGAGTATCGCTTGTGAGCCTCGCCAATTCCCTTCGCAAGGCTACTTTCAGTGGTCGGTACAGCGATGAGGTGGACGTGGTTGTCCATCAGACACCAAGCGATGTATTGGACACCGAATCGCTCCCCCTGATCAGCGAGTTGCTTCAGATACTCTCTTCGATCGTCGTCGGAGAAGAAGACATCCATTCGACGGACACCACGCTGGGTGATGTGATGCGGGATCCCTGGGACTACGACACGGGCAATCCTGGCCATACCAACAGTCTATCATGGATGATCTGATAAGAGGCAGAATGGACTGGCTGCCTCGACCATGCTTCGTCGAGGAAATAGGGTATGTGTCCCCGATTCGATTGCAGCATGCCTCGTTCATGAGGGGCGATCTCGCTCCGCCGCGAGGGCGGGGGCCTGGGGGCGGCTCAGCCACCTTCTCAGACAAAGAGGTGCTCGGGAAGGCTTGACGTGGACGCCTGCGGCGTACCGGCGGAGTCATGGAAGTGCAGCATGACCCACTCGCCGGCTTGCTTCTCGTAGATCGCTGTCTGCCGACAGGGAACGTAGAGCATCTCGCCACCTGCGGTCGCTTGCCAATCGAACAGGCATGTCGACCAGGCGTGCATCCCGTCGGGTAGGATGTGGATCTCAAGGTCGCGCACCGTGACTTGTACGTCCGCAACCGCTCCCCACTCCTCCTCGAGGCCGAGCCTGAGAGCATCCCATCCCTCGAAGTAGTGACGCTCGCCAATCCCGATGAAGAGCAGGCCGGGATCCTGAGATATGATGCCCTCCCAGATGCCGACGTCCTCCTGCTCGTATCCGCGTTTCAGCTCTTCGACCACGGCCCGAATCGCCTGCTCCTCGGCCGCGAAGTCGATCTCGACGGCAACGTCCCTCTCAGGCTCCGATTGGCATCCCGAGAGGACGAGCAGTGAGACGATCAAAAGGAGAGACAACTTGCGCATGATGACCCCCTTCAGGTCTGCACCATTTCAGCAGCTACATCGCAGCATTCAGTGGGGTTGATTGTGCGAGACGCGCGGAGACGTCGCAAGGGCGGGAAGGAAAGCGGCCTACCATTGAATTTCGTACGGATGGACGGGGGCTGTTCAGCCACGCTGGACAACTTGGGAGTTGATCGGAACCCGCCCAACTCCTCTTTCGATTCCGTTGATGGTAGACGGGCTACTCTGGCAGCCGGCCAGAACCGGTTGCTTGGAAGAAGCATCGGGCATGCTTCTTCGTGTCCGTTGATGAGTAGCTTGGGAGTTGCTTCGTGGGGAGTTCCGGGGACACAGTTCCTAGCTCCGTTCCGGCATCGCAGTATTGAGTACTGTGTCCCCCCGTATCAACTGCCGGCAAAGGAGGCGCGCTTTCACAGCATCAAATACCGTAGTCCGGAGGACCGAAGCCCTGCCAATTTGACGTCGAGTTGCGGCTTGTGGCCCCAAGCGATCGGGTTTGCTTCTGCCCGGCGGTTGGGTGACGCTTCGCAGCAAGTCAACCGGAAAGGGTGAACTGCATGCCTGGTTTCGTGATCGCCATCCTCGCACCCGCGGGACTCATCGCCTCGATTGTGATCGTCCTCACCTTCTTCGGGTTTCGATTCCGCTCCCGCTTGCGTCGGCATCCCCAATTCACGCCACCGGCGGGCCCTTCCGCCGCTCTGGATCCCATCGTGTATACATCGCCTGAGCACCCCACGCTTGCTGCGTTCCGAGAGAAGTACGGTCTCGAGAGTGTCGCCGGGCAGGGAACCGAAATGGACCGACTCGCTCGCCTTATGGAATGGGTCCACGGGCTGGCGACACACGCGGGGAACCCGTCATGGCCGGAACGCCTCGACGGTCTGCACCTCGCAGAACTCGCCCGTGAGCAGGGGAAGCGTTTCAACTGCTGGATGTACGCCATTGTGCTGAATGACGTGCTCCTGTCGATGGGGTACGCATCGAGAGTTGTCCACCTCTGGCCCTACAAAGAGCATCCGAACGAAAGCCACGTCGTCACTTGCGTCTACTCGGGAGCCCTGTCGAAGTGGGTGATGCTTGATCCGGACATGTGCGCGTACATCACCGACGAAGCGGGCTCCCCTCTCGGAGTCGTCGAGATCCGCGCTCGCATCATTCGCCACGAGCCGCTTCGGGTCGCCGACTCGATCCATCTGGCCTACGCGTCTTTGCTCGGACGTCCTCTCCTGAAGCGCCTATACATCTGGTATCTGTCGAAGAACATCTTCCGATATGACACACCCGCGCGGAGCGAGCCGGACTACGAGACGAACACTTCGGGCAGAATCCACGTCCACCTCATCCCAGACGGATACCACGACGAGTGGCTGGCATCGCCGCGCGTAACCAAGCGAGGCGACACGATCCACTACATCCGAGATCCCGAGGCGTTCTGGCAACCGCCGGAGGCTTCGTGCATCGGCACTTGAGTGGCCTGCAAGCAGGCTCGGGAACACATGCCCGATTGATGGGCCGGGAGGTTGGGAGTTCCGGGGACGCAGTACTTAGCTTCGCTCCGGGACTGAGCAGTTGAGTATTGTGCCCCCCCGTATCAACTCCCTAGTGAAGCAGGTTTCAGGGCCGGTTTGGGACCTGGGGACTGATTGTAGAACGCGCTCGCAGATTGCCTCGTCGTGATCAGGGGCGCATCGTACCGCGAAGCGGGAGCGCTGAGGGCGTGAAAGGGTGCTAGCTGCCTCTCGAATCTGATCTGACTCGCCGAACGAAGAAGAGCCCGACGGCAACACCTATCCCTGTTCCGATGCCCACGCCCGCGCCGATCCTGTCTATCGCTACGCCGATGCCAGCACCGATCGCGAGCCCGACACAGAGCGAGAGGAGCCACAGGTAGATCGCGGCAGCATGCGCTCTGGCGTCTTGGCCAGCTTGCTTCTCATTCTGTTCGGTCATGGTTCGCCTCCAGTGCGAACTGCTTCGCGAGTCGCTAGATCAGGAACGCCAGTGCCGCTAGAACTCCGAGGAGCCCCACGAATCCGAAGGCGAACTGAGGTGTCTCCGTCGGGTGAAGCTTCTCGTAGGCCATCGCCGGGAAGTCATCGTGCTGCATCAGATGGATGCCACCCCGATCGTCTTCCGTGAATGCGACCTTCAGCGGCCCGCCGACCTCGGCAAACAACCGCGGCTCGACTTCGGTGAGTTCCATATCGAGCATGAGGCCGGTCATTCGGATCGACCGATCGGAGAGCGGGCGAACGCGCACGCACCCGAGTAACCGGTACGTGAGCCCGAGGAGGCCCGATTCCACTCTACGTCTCGGCAAGTAGGCTCCTGCGCAGCTTCGTGCGTTGCCAACGCCCACCGCCAGTACGTCGGGGCGCTCGTCCACTTCGGCGGCCGGAGGGAACCACCGATCGAGGAACTCCATCAGGAACCGCTGCGTGATGAGCGAGCCATTCCCGCTTCCCGCGGAGTTGATCGCGAAGAACACGCCGACGTTTCGATCGGGGATGAGCGCAAGAATCGAGTGGAAGTCCGCATCGCCTCCGTGTTGGATCACGCGAAGACCGTTCCGAAAGTACTCGAGGAAGCCGTAGCAGACTCCTGGCAGGCGGAGCTCGTTGGCGAACTGTCGCCGATGCATCACCTCGGCTGTCTCCGCAGACAAGATCCTCGCATCGCCGTACTGCCCGTTCTGGAGATGGGCGATCATGAATGCGGCCATGTCCGTCGCCGTCGCGCTCAGCCCGCCGGCGGCAAGGAGCAGGTCGAGTAGAGGCGCGTTTCTCTTGATCTTCCCGAAGCGGAGCACGTAACTGGCGGACCCGCGCGCCGCAAGCTCCGCCGGCAAGGGCTGCGTCAACGAGCTGTTGTTCATGCCGAGCGGTCGGAGGATGTGCTCCTCGATGTACGTAGGACAGGGAACCCCGGTCAGGTGTTCCAGAATGTGCGCAGCGAGTGCGGCACCGTAGTTGGAATAGGCCGTCACCGTCCCCGGACGGAAGATCCGCTCCGGCATGTGCGCGACAAGGTAGTCCGAGAGGATCGGCAGCTTTCTGCCGTAGAGAGGGCCCGTCATCTCTGCGAATCCGGCCGTGTGCGTCATCAGGTGCGCGAGAGTGATCGATTCGTCATACGCCGCCGGAATCCGAAGGTCTCCCAGGTAGTCTTGGACATCCGCGTGCAGGTCGACGAGCCCTTGCTCGACCAGCTGCATCACCGCAGTCCACAGGAAGAGCTTGGTGACGGAAGCCACGCCGAAGAGCGTCTCATCGGCGACGACGGGCCGGTCCTGCTCCAGGTCCGCCCATCCATACCCATTGGCGTACAGCAGCTCTCCATCCGCGACGACCGAGACGGTGGCGCCCGGAATTCGGTACTCCGCCAGCAGCGTCTCGATCTGCGCATCGACCGTGCTGGCGACGTCGCTGGCACCCGCCGGCCAGCGATCCGCCGTGGCTGAAAGCGGCCCGGCAAGCAGACCGACCCACAGGGCAGCCGAGGCCACGATGCACAAGGCAGAACGTATCCTGTTCACGTATCCCTCCATGACGTGGTTTACCGTGATTGTACTGCGCAGTCTAGGAGATCGCTTTGGAATTCCTGGGACACAGCATGCAATTGAAGCTAGAGTGTGAAGAGTTTCGTATTGCGTCCCCGGAACCACGATGACGACGTCAAGACGATTCCGATTCGGCGCGAGGAATCGGTGCTTGACGCGGAGAGCGCCTGAGCAGGACCTTGGGGCCAGGTCTTTGCTCTTGGCCTTTCTTCCGACCTCTCGGATCGGCGATGAATCTTGATGAATCCGCGACTCTCTCGGTACCTGCTCCGAATGCGAACCAGGGCTGCGAAGGCCAATGCTGCTCAAACACAGGCTTCGATGCTCCTACGGCAAAGACTCGATGAACCGACCGACCAGGTTGTAGCACGACTTCTCGTGTCTCCATGACTCACCAGTGTGCTCCAGCCAGAAGGGATAGGCGGTCGTGACGATCACCGTGTCCAGCGCATCGAGCAGGACGAGTAACGACTTGAAGCCTCTTTTCTGACCTTCCCATGGAGGCGGCTTCCCAGCTCGGAACTCGTCAACGCTGGGCCCGCGG
>Ga0272443_10004738_pt1 | contig 14551 bp, 14 predicted proteins | sample SSMAcet12_FD_193581 | JGI IMG/M metagenome (GOLD analysis project Ga0272443, IMG submission 193581) | Marine sediment archaeal communities from Little Sippewissett salt marsh, Falmouth, MA, United States - SSM-Acet-12 | ecosystem: Environmental > Aquatic > Marine > Wetlands > Sediment ...
GAGTTGATGTTTGGCTGAACACTCCCCGCCGACCCCAGGAGGCATCAGGAACGTCCGGACAAAAAGCAGCCCTTAATGGCGTCTTGAACTTCTCGATTCTGGACGGCTGGTGGAGGGAGGGCTACAACGGGAAAAATGGTTGGGCTATCGGAACAGATGAAAGCCATCCGGATCAAAAATTCCAGGATGATATGGATGCGGAAAACCTCTATGATACCCTCGAAAACGAGATTGTCCCTATGTTCTATGACCGATCCTCAGGAAATTTGCCGTTGGAATGGATTGGCCGCATGAAGGAATCCATCCGAACGCTGGCGCCAGAATTCAGCATGCGCAGGATGGTTAAAGACTACGCCAGGGAATTGTACTTTCAGCTGATAGATATGAATATCGAGTGATCGATCCTTTTGGGGATCCCGATATTTATCAGGAAGGTTGGACCCATGTTCACATTTGATTTTACCCTTCAGTCCTTATTAATCGCGCTGCTGATCTTTCTCGTTCGAGTGGTAGCCACCAGTCTGGATACACTGCGGGTGATCTTCACCATGCGCAGCAACAAGTTCTGGGTTTGGATACTGGGCTTCTTAAACTCACTGATCTGGGTTCTGACTTTTGCGTTTGTCCTTTCAGATATTGATAATTTTATGAACGTGTTGGTCTATGCGGGAGGTTTCGCTACTGGCAATGTGGTTGGGATGTGGATAGAGGATAAACTGGCAATCGGGTTCACTGAAGTGCGGGTCATCAGCCCCAAATGGGGGGCGGCGATCCTGGATGCCCTCAGGAAGAATAACTACGCAGTCACAGAGATACCAGCCAGAGGAAAGGATGGTATGGTTTCAGTGATCACCAGCAGCATCAGGAGGGGGCAAGTACAGGAATTTGAAACGCTTGTCCTGGAAATCGATGCGAATGCTTTTATTACCAAAGAGGATGTGGTTGCTGTTCGGAGAGGTTTCTGGCGCGCAAAATAGGGGGTTTTTTGTCGATATCAAACAAGCCTCCATCTCTGGAGGCTTGTTTTGTATTTGGGGCAGCCTAAGGTAGCTGCTCTTCAGGGATGGGCTCATCTTCCAGGGTGAATTGCCAGGCGCAATAGTACGTATCTGGATGCGGATCGGGTGGACAGCTGATCACTGTTGTGCGGATCCTGGAATCGATGGTATGTGCAAAATAGGCATATTCTGCAATGCCTACCGGTTTACAGGGAAAATCATCCAGACCTTTTCGAGCCCGGGCACTCTGAACGCGGCAGTCATTCATCTCGAATCGGAGGACACGGGGACCTTCCTCGACCATAGATTGTACATTGATCCGGGCATAAAGCCGGAATTGGAGGGCTTTTTTCAGGGCAGCCAGGCCGCCGCCCGGTTCGATCCCGTGCCGGCGCATGATCCTTTTGGCTTCGATCTGGGTGAATGTGATCCAGGCCTCCTTGTCAAGCTGGATCGCTGTTTCCATTCCATAATGGCGCTCTACTGCTTGGAACCAGAGGCCGTCGTGGGCGAGCCAGTTCTTGGCCTGGTCTTCCAGCATATCAACCAGAAATTCTTTCGGTAATGAGAGAAGGGTCGCGCGTTCTGGCATACTACCTCCCTGGTGAATGCTTTGATTGCTCTAGATATTATTATCCCCATTCTGGGTTGCCAGGGCACTTTCATAAGGGATTGAGAGATTTCCGCGGCTGGCGCAGATCATTTCCCTGCTCGTGCAGCTGTGTTCCTGGTGGGCATTCCTGGCAGAATAGTGGAGAAGGATTTGGGCGTGATTCTCAACCAGGAGGTCCATTGAAGTTCCTTTGCTGGTATGCCGCTCCACTCATTCTAGCATGAGTCGTTAGTCCTTATCAGTGATTTTAATCAGGCTGAAATCCCGGAATTGACCGAGATCCCTTTTACGCGTTTTCGCTTTCAGGGGCGGTTTTTGAAAGATCAGCGGTGTATTCAGGTTGGTCCATTCACAGTGGACCCTTTTCAGGTCTTTTAACTGCACCAGCTGGTTCCCCTGACTTGGCAGGACCCTGCTGGCAGTTTATAATTTTGAGGTGGCAAGGAAAAGGGACCCCCGTGATTTGAGTGTGAACGAACTAAGGCGCCTGTTAATTGAAAAACAGCGCGCCGGACGGCATGATCGCATTGCGCGCTACCGGGAGACCGGGCGGGTAGTGCGCCTGGTATCGGAGGAAGAGGAATCGACCTGGGAGGATTTGCGGACCAGTTCGCCACCAGGGGAGGGTCCTCCTAACCCGGAAGAAGAAGCCAAGCTTCATAATAAGAAAGTGGTGGATGGGTTTTTGCTGGCTGTAGAGGTCCTGGCTGTGCTGGGATTGGTCTTTGTGCTCTTCAACGGCCTTGATATCCTTCAAAGGTTGAACCGGGAGGTCGCCCTGGCTCTGGAACAGCCAACGCTCACAGCGACGCCGCTTATCAAGGCGGTTGTGCTGCCTGGCGGGCATACTCCACCTGATTCCCCTGGTGGAAGCCAACCAAATATCGAGGAGATTCCATCTCACTTAAGACCGGTCGTGCAATCCTACTGGGAGATCCCTGTCCCGACACCTGGTCCGAATCATGCGATCAGGCTGCAGATCCCGAAGATCAACCAGGATGTGCCTGTTGTTGAAGGAGACGGCCCTGAACAGCTCAAGAAAGGAGTTGGTCACCACATATACTCAGCGAACCCGGGAGAGAATGGGAATGTGGTGCTCTCCGCCCACAACGATATTCACGGAGAGATATTCCGTGACCTGGACCAGCTCGATGAGGGAGACCTTGTGATCCTCTTTTCTGCCCGGCAGAGTTATACTTATGTGGTCCAGGATGTGCTCATTGTTGAGCCGACCCAGGTGGAATATCTGGAATCGACTGGTGAGGCAGTCACCACCCTCATATCCTGCTACCCTTATCTTATAGACAATAAAAGGATTGTGGTGATTGCGAACCTAATTGAAAGCTGAATTGTTATATACAATGCCGATGTATTTCTTATTATCCCGATCGAATAGAGTTTTCTCAGGGAAAAAAATCCATGACCACTGAAAGCCAACCATCACCAACCTGGACGACCACTACCAAATTGATCATTGGATTGACGCTGGTGGCGATTTTTGCGGGTGTGTTTATTTATTACCGCTCGATCGTCTCGTTGATGATCCTGGCGTTTATCATCACCTACCTCTTTCAACCGGTTGTCACCTGGCTGAGTGACAGGACCCCCATGTCATGGCGGCTCAGCTCTACCCTGGTATTCCTGCTCTTGATCATCCTGCTGATTGGATTATTGACTGGCGCGGGCCTCGCTATCGCTCAGCAGCTGGCGGGACTGGTGCGTGTTGTCCAGGAATTTATAAATGACCTTCCTGAACTGGCCAACAACCTCACAGAATTCCTGGCACAATACGGCCCCGCTGGGGAATTGATCAACTTGAATGATCTCGCCAACCGGCTGCTGGAAACCCTGCAGCCCCTGCTGGGTCAAGCAGGTTCGATCGTGGGGTCGATCGCAACAGGCGCGGCTGTCAGTATAGGGAGGATATTCTTTGTTGTATTTGTCGCTTATTTCATTCTCTCAGAGTCGCAGCGGGTAGGAGATTTTGATATTCAGATCCCCCAATATGATTATGATATTCGGCGCATGTCTCGCCAGATGCGAATAGTCTGGGATTCTTTCTTCCGCGGACAGATCATCATCTTTGTGATGGTATTTGTGGTCTATTTCATTGTGCTTTCTGCTCTTGGTGTGCGTTATTCGATAGCCCTGGCTGCGCTCACTGGACTGGCGATATTTATTCCCTATGTCGGGTTGTGGACAACTGCAATTGTGATGGTGCTGGTCACCTTCTTCCAGCCCAGTAATTATTTTGGGCTTCTGCCCTGGCAGTATTCCGCGTTGGTCCTCGTTATCGCTTTGATCATCAATTTCTTCTTTGATAATTACATCTCACCACGGTTTCTGGGCCGGGCACTAGATATTCACCCAGCTGCCGTGCTTGTCGCGGCGCTGTTTATGGCCAGTCTTTTCGGTCTGGTGGGTATTTTCCTGGCAGCTCCGATTGTAGCCACCATTAAAGCGGTAGGTTTGTATGTTTTTCGGAAGATGTTTGATCAGGATCCATGGCCAGATGATGAAGAAGAATCCACTCCTGTTGAGTTTCCCTGGTATCGCTGGAGCAGGCAGCTGAAAGCTTGGATCCTTAAGTTGAAGGAGCGCAGGAAAAAAAGCGCAGAATAACGAAAAAAACCTGCTGTTGTCAGCAGGTTTTTGTTTTCCTCGACTTCGGTCACATGGGTACGCTGACCCCGGAATACAATATTTCCTGGATGTTGACGATCTTGCGGTGGAGGTTTTTATCCCGCTCCAGAAGATCAGTGATTTTCTCATGGCCGTACATGATAGTGGTATGATCCCTCCCTCCCAAGAGCTGCCCAATCTTTGGAAGTGAAAGTTCGCTTTCTTCCCTGAGTATATACATAGCCACCTGGCGGGGGAAAGCGACCCGCTGGCTTCTGCTCTGGCTGAGCAGCTCATCGATCGTAACGCCGTATTCATGAGCAATAGTGGTTAGGATTTGCTCTGGTTCTATTTCCCGCGATTCGGGCATTAAGTCCGCCAGGGCATAATCCACCAACTTCTCATCCAGGACCATACCCCTCAGGTCGGCGTATGCCATCAAGCGGGTCATGGCGCCTTCCAGCTCACGAATATTGGTCTGGAAGCGGTGAGCGATATCTTCCATGATCGGGTCTGGCAGGGAAAAACCCATCCTGTCTGCCTTGGATTGCAGGATGGCCACCCGGGTTTCAAAATCAGGCGGCTGAATATCCGCTGCTAAACCCCATTCAAAACGATTGCGAAGGCGTTCTTCCAGTGTCACCATGGCTTTTGGGGGGCGGTCGGATGTCATCACAATCTGTTTGTTCTGGCCGTGCAGTGTGTTAAAAGTATGGAAAAATTCTTCCTGGGTGGATTCCTTGCCGGCGATGAATTGGATGTCATCAATTAGCAGGATGTCGATCCTCCGGTATTTGTCACGGAACGCCTGCGTGGTGTGGCTGCGTATCGCAGTGATCAAGTCATTCGTGAATTCTTCAGAGGACACGTAAAGGACTTCCAATCCTTGAGCATGACAGAAATTGCCAATGGCATGCAGAAGATGGGTTTTCCCAAGCCCTACGCCGCCGTACAGGAAGAGAGGATTGTACGTCTGGGCTGGTTTTTCTGCGACAGCAAGAGAAGCTGCATGGGCTAAGCGGTTGCTCGGTCCCACGACAAAATTGTTGAAGTTGTACCGGAAGTTGATCGAAATCCGCTGGGGAGAGGGGGTTTTTGTGTCCTGCTGGGAAGGAGGTGCGGCCTCTAAGAAATCAGATTCCGGTTGGACGCTGGTTTTTGGGGACCCGTTACTGACCACAAAGCTGACATCCACTTTGCGGTTGAGGGTTCCGGTAAGCAGCTTGATGATGGTGCTTTTTAACCGGCTGTCCAGCCAGTCGCGGGCATAGGCATTGTGTACGCCAATTTGAAAATCACCATCGGAATCCGAGATCAATTGAGCATCTCGGACCCAAGTATCAAAAGCTGCTTTAGGCATTTCCAGCTGAAGCTGGCCTAATGCAGCTTGCCAGGCTTGCTTTCCTTCCATGAACCCAATCCTCCTCACCTCTTCCAGATCGGACGGCAATTCATCTTTCCGGATTCTTCCCTTCCGGAGGTCATTTCCTGAACCCTGATCCAGTGGATATATTCGCTGCAGATATAAAAATACGGGAACGCTTCAAGGATAATTTTATCGGATGTGATATCCCTCATCAATCCTGTGTCCTAAAAAATATCGATTTATTAAGGTTGTGAATCTTAAGGAAATACTTTGTTTTTGGGTGCATATCCAGAACCGTTATTTATCAGGAACCTTCCTAGGATTTGGGTGTGAGTATTGTACTTCCCCCTACAGATGGGGGTAAGAATACTTACCTAGGATAGAAGCTTAACAATTCTCAATCATATAATCAACCGCTGAACTCAATTCTCACCCATCTGCTTGTATGTTAGCTGCCTTAACCTAATAATCTAATTCTTTAAGGTTCATATTTTGAGCCACCTGGACAGGAATCTGCAAGTCAATATCACCCGGAGGGTCAAATTTTAAGTGATGTTAGCTCTCAATCGAGCTGGTGAACTCTATGTTAGAATGTGAGACATGGAAGGTCAACACTCACCGTCCTTTAAATCAGTTCTGCCCCTTAGCTTGATCCTGGGCATCCCGGGCTGGTTCGGCTTGATTTACCTGATGACCCAGACAATCCCTGATCTGGGCAACCGCTGGCTGTTTTATATTGCCCTGGTATCAGCGGCTGCGGGAACAGCCATACCCATCATCGCATATCTAAATAGAGTTGTCACCCCTTTCGGTCCGGCGACTTTTGAGATTGTGGTCCGGGAATCAATCATGGTTGGCATTTATTTCGGGATCTTATTGTGGCTCAACAAGGGTCAGATTCTGAGTATTGGCCTGGCGGTCATTCTGGCTGTCGGTTTGCTCCTGATTGAATCGTTGTTAAGATTCAGGTATAGAAGTGAATGGCATCCTGATCGATAAGTTGAAGGATAAGCCCATTGAATGAGATGAATTGTGATGAATGATTTAAGTCAACTTCCATCCATAGATCAGATTATCAACTCACCTGAAGGTTTGGTTCTGGTGGATGAATTTGGCCATCAACCGACCGTTCAGGCAGCCCGGGACGCACTTGGCGGTTTCCGGCGTGCATTTCTGGAGAAAGGTGACCCGATCCCGGATCTGGAAGGGATTCTGGGGCGAACCCGGGAAGCCCTGGAAAGCGAGTTGAGCCCCACGCTGCTTCCCGTGATCAATGCTTCCGGCGTGATCATTCATACCAATCTGGGCAGAGCGCCACTGAGTAAAGCCGCTCGGGCTATAGTAAATGATGTTGGGGGTGGGTATTCCACCTTGGAATTTGATCTCACTTCTGGCGGGCGGGGATCGAGATTGATCCATGCTGAATCACAGTTCAAACAGCTGCTGGGCGTTGAGGCGGCGCTGGTTGTGAATAACAACGCTTCTGCGGTCCTGCTGGCTCTGACAGCCCTTACCCGGGGATCCAAAGTTATCATCAGCCGCTCCCAGCTGGTGGAAATCGGCGGAGGATTTAGAATACCCGAGGTCCTGCGCCATTCTGGGACGGAGTTGGTAGAAGTTGGCACAACCAATAAGGTTCACCTGTTCGATTATGAAAATGCCTATGGCCCTGAAACCACAGCGGTGATGAGGGCACACACGTCGAATTATTCCATTGTTGGATTTACGAGCGAACCTGATTTGAATGAGATCGTGACCAGTGCGCACCAGGCAGGCTTGTGGTTCTTTGACGACCTGGGTTCTGGGGCGCTGCTGGACACAAGCGTATATGGGTTAAAGCATGAACCGATGGTTCAAGAGTCCCTGGCCGCTGGGGCTGATCTAGTGTGTTTTTCCGGCGACAAATTGCTGGGAGGTCCGCAAGCTGGGATCATCCTGGGGAAAGAGGAATTGATTGGCAAGCTGAAGGTACATCCCCTGGCAAGAGCGATCCGGGCTGATAAAATGGCTTTAGCTGGTTTGACTGCGACGCTGGATCATTATCTTAAAGGCGACGCCCAGGATCGTGTGCCGGTATGGAGGATGATATCTGCTGACCTTGAGTTGATCCGGGTAAGAGGGGAAAAATGGCAGAAAACTCTCCAAAGAGGGGAGCTGGTCAAAGCCAAATCCATGGTAGGGGGAGGTTCTTTACCTGGTGAAACCCTGCCTACCTGGGCGCTGGCTTTCGATGTGGACCATCCCAATAAGCTGCTGGATCTTTGCCGACAGCATAAGCCTCCTGTGATCGGACGAGTGGAGAAAAACCGGGTTCTATTCGATCCCCGGACAGTTGATCCTGATTTTGATGAGGTTCTGGTAAAAGCATTGGAACAGATATGGAGTAAATATGAAAAGTGATCTTCACCAGCTGATGGATCGAGAAGGCATCGATGCTCTCTGGATTGTTGGGGCAGCCAGCCATAATCCCGCCATGACCTATTTCACCGGAAATGTCCACGTGGGCTATGGCGATCTTATCCTGATCAGGGGAAAGGAACCGGTTCTGTTTTGTAATGCTATGGAGCGCGAGGAGGCTGCCTCCACAGGATTGGAAATCATTGTAAACGCAAAATACGAATTCCTGAAAGTGCTGAACGAATCTGGTGGGAATATGCAGCTGGCTGGTGGGAAGATCATGAAAATGATGCTGGAAGAACTGGGCTTTACCAAAGGGTGTGTTGCCCTCTATGGAAAAGAAGAGGTTGGCCCGATCTTCGGCAGGATCAAAGAGGCTGAAAAGTTACTTCCCGGAATCGAATTCATTGGCGAGGCCTCGGATTCTATCCTGCTTGAAGCCCGGGCGACAAAGGACCAATGGGAGATCGAGCGGATCAGGCGGATGGGGGAGGTGACTACAGAGGTGGTAGGAAAGACCGCGGCACTCCTGCAGAATTCAAGGGTAAACGCTGAGGAGATCCTGCTGGATGACCAGGGAGAACCCCTTACCATCGGTGTGGTTAAGAATAAGATCAATCTCTGGCTGTCCGAGCGCGGCGTTGAAAATCCGGAAGGAACGATCTTTGCCATCGGGCGTGATGCCGGCATCCCACATAGCGCTGGAAATCCTGAGGAATCGATCCGACTCGGGAAGACCATCATCTTCGATATCTTTCCGCGGGAAGCAGGCGGGGGTTATTTCTTTGATTTCACAAGAACCTGGTGCCTGGGATATGCTCCGGAAGAGGAGACCAAACTGTTCCAGGATGTCTACTATGTTTATAAAAAGATCATGGATGAGCTTCAGATGGATGAAGAAGCGCCTTACTTCCAGGATCGCACCTGTGAGCTTTTCGAAGAGCGCGGTCACCCAACGATCCGCCAGGACAGTCAGCTGCAGTCAGGGTACGTTCACAGCCTAGGCCACGGCCTGGGCCTGGATGTCCATGAGCGCCCCTGGTTCAGCAAGCGCGGTAAGGCGGCTGACCTGTTAAGTGCCGGATCTGTAGTGACCATTGAACCGGGATTATATTACCCGGAGAAGGGAATGGGCTGCAGGCTGGAAGACTCGGTTTGGGTTCGCCCCGATGGTGTAATGGAGGTCCTGGCAGATTATCCATACGACCTGGTCCTACCCATGAAACACTGGAAAGCCAACAGCTGAGATTAAGGATGAGGATTGAGGTAGACCGATGAACGAAATTGACGATCAGGAACCGCCCCAAATGAACCTGGACAATCCCCTTGCCCGCATCCTGGGCATTGAGACATCCTGTGATGAGACCGCCGCATCGGTTGTGGAAAATGGTCGGGTGATCCTTTCAAGCGAGGTCGCATCTCAGGTGGATTTACATGCCCAGTTTGGCGGGATCTTCCCTGAGGTTGCCTCCAGGCAGCATATCTTATCGGTTTATCCCGTTGTGGATCAAGCTTTGAAAAAAGCCCATTTAAAGCTGGCAGATCTTGACGGCATTGCTGTAACCCGCGGACCCGGCCTGCCCGGCTCGCTTGTGGTAGGCATCAACATGGCCAAAGGTTTAGCGATCGGCAGCGGGCTTCCTCTGCTGGGGATCAACCATCTGGAAGGCCATTTGTACTCAGCCTGGTTAGGAGAAGAGGGGAAAGATCCCAGTAAAGCCCCGGATTTTCCTCTTCTTGCACTGATCGTATCAGGGGGGCATACTGAGCTGGTCCTGATGAATGGTCACCTGGATTATGAACGCCTGGGCGGTACGCTGGATGATGCGGCAGGAGAGGCATTCGACAAGATTGCCCGCCTGCTTGATCTAGGATACCCGGGCGGTCCTGCGATCCAAAAAGCCGCTGAGGAAGGGAATCCAAAGGCCTTTGACTTTCCGCGGTCATGGCTGGATGAAAGCTACAATTTCTCGTTTAGCGGATTAAAGACCGCTGTGCTAAGGACTGTGCAGCAGCTGGAAAAACAACAAGGGGTACTTCCCCGGGAAGATCTTTCTGCCAGCTTCCAGGAGGCAGTGGTGGATGTGCTCTTTCATAAGACCATCAAAGCTGCAGAGGAGTATGGAACCAAGGACATCCTGGTGGCAGGTGGTGTTTCCGCGAATCAAGCTCTCAGAAAGAAGTTCAAAGCCCAGCGGAAGTATCGGGTTCATATTCCCCCATTATTTCTGTGCACGGATAATGCTGCCATGATCGCCGCCGCAGGATGTTTTCGGTTTCATGCTGGTCAAAGAGATGACCTGGAAATGGACGCGGCTCCTACCTGGTTGATCTCTGATTTATAGCATCACGTCTGAAGGCGTGTTATTCAGGGGAGTTTATGGAGGTGCCTGATGTCTATCCTGGCTAAGTATCTGCGAAGAATCCAGTTGGCCCAATGGATACTGATCGGAGCAGGATTTGCTTTTGGAATTACTGCTGTGATCCTTGGTGTGGCGGACAATCCTCCTGGCATTACCGCCCTTTATGCTGCCGTGTTTTGTCTGGCTGCAGCCTGGATCTGGAACTTTCCAGCCCCCAGGGATTATTGGATCATGTTCCTGATCGCATTGGCCGGATTCCCTGTAGGGGTTGTACTGCACAACCTGTTTTATGGCCTTGGAACTTTGGTCACCGGGGTTCCTGTCTTAAAGGAATTGATTGAGTTTTTGCATGTGATCTTCTTTCTGGCGGCAGTAGTGGCTGCGGGCCCAGCTGCCCTGGCCAGCCTGATTGGCGGGGTGGTCAGAAGCTGGCAGGGGATGGACCGCATGACTCGAAAGAACCGCAGCATCCGGCGGTTCAAGGAAAACCTGGCGATCGATGAGAAAAAACTTCGGAGGCTGATCAAGCTGGCCCAACAATCCGCTTCGGGCGCAAATCTGCAGCCATTGAAGTTCGTCCTCTCCTGTTCAAAATCTAGGAACGAGATGATATTTTCAACTCTTTCCTGGGCTGGCTACCTTGATGATTGGGATGGGCCTCAGGAGGGTGAGAGACCTTCTGGTTATGTCATCCTGCTCGGGGATACCGAACTGGCACAGAATTTTCAATACGACGCTGGTATTGCCAGCCAGAGCATAACACTGGGCGCTGTGGAAAAGGGATTGGGTGCTTGTATGATCGGTTCAATCGATCGTGATAGGCTGAGGGAAGCCTTGAGTTTACCAGATAGATACCAGATCCTGCTGGTGATCGCTCTCGGTGTTCCGGCGGAGGACGTCGTCCTGGGATCTGTCGGTGAGAGCGGGGAGATCCAGTACTGGCGGGATGAAAATGACTTCCACCATGTCCCAAAAAGAGGTTTGGATGAGTTGATCCTCGATCTCTAATATTACGCACGAGGGAAGGACCTGAAGCACCGCAGCATATGCTGCGGTGCTTTTTTTTCGTTTATGGGCCTCTCCGGATGACCAGGTCAAGAACTCGCCGATTGGTCAATGCAAATTCCCCACTTCTGATGGATGAAAAAAAACAAAAAAAGGAATATCTTAGAAGCGCGAAAGAGAGGTTGGAAATCTGATAGTTCAGGAGGTACGAATGTTTCGCACGGATATCGAGTTGTTCAAAACCCAGCAGAAGGAACTCCACCGGCAAGCCGCGGATTTCCGCCTGGCAAGATCTCTGATGAGAGACCGCCGTCATGCTGGCGATCCGAGGGAGAATGCGCTGCGGGCACTGCTCAGCGCAGTTCAAAACTCAATGGAAAAAAGCCAATCAGTGAGTGAAGCTTTGCGTGGATAAATACAGGAATGACAGGAGAAATGATGGAAAAAAGAATGCGATATGGTGTGATGATCGTTCTGGCGTTGGTTGTAATGATTACGGGGGCCTGCGCCAGCGGCCAGGTCAGAGTGGGGTTTGTTGGCAGCCAGTCTGGAAACCAGATGAATTTTACCTTTTCCCGCTTTGATGGTGTGGAAAGGAAAACGCTCCAGTTGAGCGAGGGAACACAGCTGGTCCTTGACTATGCAATTGAACTGGAAGAAGGGTCGATCGAGATTGAGGTCATCGATCCGGATGGCGAAATTTCCTGGGAGTCCTCGATCACTGCGGCCGAGGAGGCGTCTGCTGTCATCCTCGTGGAGAAAGGCGGGATGTACCAGATCTGTGTGAAGGGGGAGGATGCAAGAGGCGGTTTTGGTCTCAGGTGGGAGCTGGACTGATCCCTTCTCTCGGAGACCCGTGCCAAACTTCAGTTCGGCTGGGGATTATCCTCCTGATTTTATCAGAGGTCACAGTTCTGGAAGATGCCTGGGAATACAATGGTTCGGTGGAGTTTGACAACTTATGGATAGTGAGGTTAGCTTGAGAAGTGTTTTAGACCGATCACGCGTTACACGAGTTATTCTCCTTCAAATCTCACCGGCCTGGCGGCTGGTAATTGGAGCGGGGTTATCATTCCTCAGCGCCCTGCTGGTGACACTTTCCATGCCCCCCTATGGGTACTGGCCCCTGGCTGTCCTGGGTTTTTTGCCCATGATCCTGGCTCAATTCAGGATCTTACCGAGGCGTTTCTCCTCGCTTGCCTCGGCGATCACCATAGGCGGATTGGTTGGTTTCTATATTATGGATGCCTTTCTCAACCTGCCGGGCGCGCCCTGGTATATGCGGACCCTACCGCTGTTGTTCGGGATATTTGTCTTGATCACAGATTCAAGGACCCGAAAGTTCCATGAGATGACGGGTCACCGGTGGTTTGTTTTGAATGGGGCTTTTGCTTGGGTGGGTGTAGAAATGATTCGCGGTTTTATTCCCATGCTGGGAACATGGGGTTTCATTTCCTACGCATACTTCAAACAGCCCTGGCTGATCCAGCCAGTCAGTGTTTTTGGTATCTTTGGAATGAGCTTGATCAATATGCTCTTCAGCTACAGCCTGGGACTGAGCTTGCTGGCCTGGTTCGACCGCCGATGGAAAGTGGACCAGGACCAGCGCCCGGTCGAGATTCGCACCGCCTTACCTTGGTTGATCGGCGGCGGGGCGGTTTTCCTTCTCTGGGTGGTTTTCAGCCTGGTCCTGTACAAACCGCTGGCTGATGGTGGGATCAATGTCGCTGCCGTCCAATCTGGTTTCAAGAGCCTGTGGTCTGAAGACGAGGTCCAGACGAATAACCTTTCACAGGATAGATTTGAAGAGATCTACCACCAGCATTATGAAAATCTCATCCGCCAGACACGTGAGCTCAGGGATCAAGATATTGATCTCGTCGTCTGGCCTGAAGGAGCCGTGAACTTCGATCCCCAGCTTTCCCGATCATCTGAACTTCAAGAACTTGCTTCCACCCTGGATGCCTATCTGGTGATTCCTTATGGCGTGGGCTGGCGGAATGAGGTCACGGTCCTCACCCCAGAGGGGGAATTTCTGGGAATTTATGGAAAAAACCATCCAGTGCTTTTCGTGAATGAGAAAAGCCTCACACACGGCGTTTACCCGGCATACCGAACCGTTCTTGGGGAGATAGGCACAATTATTTGTTATGACCTGGATTTCACCGACACGGCCCGGAACGTTGCTAACAGCGGCGCGGACTTGATCGCCGTGCCCTCCGGGGATTGGCCGGGGATCGCAGATAAGCATTTTGCTCATCTGGTTTTCAGGGCGGTTGAGAATCGGACAGCGATGATCAAGGCGGACCGCTCCTACGATTCAGCGATTATCGATCCATATGGAAGGATTCTCTCGTTGTTTTCTTCCCCGGAAGCCAAGCAGAGAACGATCACCGCGGAGGTCCAAATAGTGGATCAGGAAACGATCCAGCAAGTCCTGGGAGATTGGGTAGGTTGGATCTGCCTGGCAGGGCTGGCTTTCTTTGGGGTTTTCACACCAGTGGTTTTGATGAGGAATGTGGAGAGTTTTGATGAGGAAGGTGAATGACATGCGCGAACGCTGGGAATCTGACAACAAACCATGGCTCTTTTTCATCCTGACATTTGGATGGTCCTGGTCATTCCTTCTTCCTGCTGCAGGATTTGGATTGAGCGCGGACCAAACCCTTACCACCATTCTGCGGGTGCTTGCGGGCGTCGGACCCGCACTGATCGCGTTGATCTTACTGATCTTTCCGGGTGATCTGGAGAATTGGAAGGATTACTGGCAGCGCTTGATTTCCTTTCGGAGGATCAAAATACAATGGTGGATCCTGATCCTGTTATTCCCAGTTGTATTGACCCTGGTTTCTGGCGGCCTGGACCTCCTGCTGGGAGGTGCGGGTTTGGGGTTCGAGCAAAGTGTTTCAGGACGATCCGGCCCAATCGATTGGTTGGGTTTTGCCATCTTCATCCTTGCCTTTGGTCCACTGCCCGAAGAAATGGGTTGGCGAGGATATGCGCTGGATGGTTTGCAGGATCGCATGGGACCCGCGGCATCCAGCTTTGTCCTGGGGCTGGCCTGGGCATTATGGCATTTGCCCTTATTCTTTATCCAGGGAACTTACCAGGCAAACCTGGGTGTCTTTACCCCGGCGTTTTGGATCTTCCTGGTGAAAATGATACCCAGTACGTTGCTGATGACCTG
>Ga0272443_10004739_pt1 | contig 14550 bp, 10 predicted proteins | sample SSMAcet12_FD_193581 | JGI IMG/M metagenome (GOLD analysis project Ga0272443, IMG submission 193581) | Marine sediment archaeal communities from Little Sippewissett salt marsh, Falmouth, MA, United States - SSM-Acet-12 | ecosystem: Environmental > Aquatic > Marine > Wetlands > Sediment ...
GCAGCGTGTTGTCGCGAATCGCGGGCTTCGCGCGCGATGCGGAACTTGGATACCCTTTCACTATGGGAACGAACAGCCTGAAGCTCGAAGGGATCTTCCCCCCGATTCCGACGCCGTTCGGCCCGGACGGGGAGATTGACGTGTCGGCGCTCGCCGGGAACCTGGCCTGGTGGAGCCGGTTCGATCTCGCCGGAGTCGTCGTGCTCGGGTCAAACGGCGAGGCCGTTTTGCTGGAAGAGGACGAGAAGCTGCGCCTGGTCGAGGCAGCCCGGACGGGAAGCATGGAAGATCGTGCAGTTATCGCCGGGACCGGCCTTCCGTCGACGGCGGCGACGATCCGGCTGACGCGGGCGGCCGCGGGCGCGGGGGCCGACGCTGTCCTCGTCCTGCCGCCATCCTACTACCGGGGGCAGATGACCGACGACGCCCTCGACCGCCACTTCCGCGCCGTCGCCGACGCGTCGCCGGTGCCGGTCGTGATCTACAACATGCCGGCGTGTACCGGGATCGATCTAGGCGCCGAGTTGATCGTGCGTCTCGCGGCGCACGAGAACATCGTCGGATTGAAGGACTCGGGCGGAGACGTCGCCAAGCTCGGACGGATCCACGGGGCACTCGGCGATCGCTTTCGGATCCTCGCCGGCTCGGCGAGCTTCCTATTGCCCGCCCTCAGCGTCGGTGCGGTCGGTGGCGTCCTCGCGTTGGCGAACGTCGCGCCGCGGGAGTGTGTCGAAATCCTCCGTCTCGCTTCGGCGGGAGACGTCCGCGGCGCACGCGAGCGGCAGATCCGGATGATCCCGCCGAACACGGCGGTGACGCGAAGGTGGGGTGTCCCGGGGCTGAAGGCGGCGATGGACATGCGCGGGCTGCGCGGCGGACCGGTCCGCGCGCCGCTGAGCCCGCTCGACGACGAACCGCGTGACGAGCTGCGATCGATCCTGGTAACGGCGGGGATCCTCGATCCCGACAAGGAGGAGACGACGAGATGAAGGACCGCACGCTGTTGATGATACCGGGCCCGATCGAGTTCGAGCCGGCCGTTCTCCAAGCGCTAGGCGCCCCGACGACGAGCCATGTCTCGCCGGGCTTCATCGAGGTCTTCGGTCGAGCGCTCGAGCGGATGCGCGATGTTTGGCAGGCCCCTACGGGCCAGCCGTTCGTCCTCGCCGGATCGGGGACGCTGGCGATGGATTGCGCCGGCGCGAACCTGGTCGAGCCGGGCGACCGGGCGCTCGTCCTAAGCACCGGCGTGTTCGGCGACCGGTTCGAGGATCTTCTGGCACGCTACGGTGCCGAAGTCGACGTGATCCGCGCCCCGATCGGAGAGACGGTCGACTTCGAGGCAGTCGACTCCGCGTTGCGTGGCAGCTCCTACAAGCTGATGACAGCGACCCACGTCGACACGTCGACCGCGGTTCGCGTCGACGCCGAGCGCTTCGGCGCTCTCGGTAGAGCCCACGAGGTGTTCACGGTGCTCGACGGCGTCTGTTCGGTCGCCGGCGAGGAGATCCGGCAGGAGGCGTGGGGAATCGATGTCGTGCTCACGGCGTCGCAGAAGGCCGTCGGCGTTCCGCCGGGCCTGGCGCTGCTCGTCGTCAGCCAGAGCGCGCTGTGCGCGTGGGGCAAGCGCCGCTCGCGGGTCGCCAACTACTATGCCGACTGGGAGAAGTGGCTGCCGATCATGGCCTCGTACGAGAAGCGGGTACCGAGCTACTTCGGCACGCCGGCGGTGAACCTCGTTGCCGCGCTCGACGTCAGCCTCGGCCAGATCCTCGAGGAGGGGTTGGAGACGCGCTTCGACCGGCACCGCCGGCTCGGGACGGCCTGCCGCGCGGCGATCCGCGCCCTTGGTCTCGTGCAAGTCCCGGCTGAGGGCTGCGAGGCCAACACCCTCAGCGCGCCGCGCTACCCGGCCGGCGTGCGTGGTGGAGACCTGCTCCCGGCGATCCGCGAGGCCGGCGCGATTCTCGCTGGGGGGCTCCATCCCGAGATCCGGTCGGAGTACTTCCGCATCGGCCACATGGGTGCAACGAAGCCGGGCGACGTGTTGGCGACGGTCGGCGCCATCGAGGCGGGCCTTCGGGCGTGCGGACACACGTTCGACTCCGGGGCCGGGGTCGCGGCTGCACAGTCGATTCTGTTCGGATAGCATAGCACGGACGGCGAAGGGTGAAGAGGGAGGATCCGATGATGAGGAAGCGGAAGAGCAAGAAGGAGAAGAAGCCGGCGTGGATCCTTCGCCTGACTTGGCGGCTCGGCTACAAGCCAGGACGCGTAATGCGCGAGGTTCTCGAGTGGACGGAGGTCCTCGTCGTCGCGGGAGCCCTCGCGGCGCTGATCATGACCTTCGTTACCGTCCGCATGCACGTCCCGACCGGCTCGATGATCCCGACGATCGACCCGAAGGACTCGTTTTTCGTCGACCGGATCACCTACTACTTCCGCGACCCGAAGCCGGGCGACATCGTCGTCTTCCGGCACACTGAGCAGGTGCTCGTCCGATCCGTTGAGCGGGGCTCGGCCGCGGTCGCCGCGGGTGTTGCCGAGGGCGATCAGCTTCTCTACCTCAACTCCGAACCGATCTACTCGACCGAAGGCGTCGATTCCTACCTCGCGTCGCTAGACGAGGGAACGTCGCTTCGGCTGACGGTCGTCGGCGGCGAGCAGTACGATCTTGGGACCAAGACGGCCGGTCAGACCTCGCTCGCGGAGCTCGGAATCGCTACGAGGGAGAAGCGGATGCGCTACGTCAAGCGCCTCGTCGCAGTCGGCGGGCAGACGATCCAGATCTCGGGCGGCGATTTGTACGTCGACGGGGAGAAGCTGACCGATCCGCGATTCGACCGATACTACTACTCCAACGATCCGCGTTTCCGCCACGGCGTGCAACCAACCCTCGTTCCCGAAGGGCACTACTTCGTTCTCGGCGACAACTCGCAGAACTCGTTCGACTCTAGGTTCTGGGGGTTTGTCAACGAGCGAGACTTCATCGGCGAGCCGTACCTTCGCGTCTGGCCGTTCAATCGCTTCGGCCTGATGCACTAGGGCGAGTCGCTCGGGGTCTCGAACCGAAGCTCGGGCGTCGCATAGAGAACGGCCGGTGCCGCCGCTCCATCGAGGATCTCCTCGACCGTCTCAGCGAGGACGGGGTGCGTGTGCATGTCGACGTGGTCCATCCCGATGCACACGACGTTCTCGGCCTCCGGCAGGTACGCCGAGGCCATCAGGACGACCAGATCCGACCCCTGCCACGCGATCCCGGCGTTGACGCACTCGCGCAGACACATCTCCTCGTCACGCCGGAGACCGCAGCCGAAGCAGGTCTGGCCGGCCATGGAGACGTACCGAACGTCGGGATGAAGCGAGGTCAGTCGACCATCGATTACGCGATCACGGTTGAGCAGCTCCAGGAATCGACCCTCGGGGCTGAGCTGGCGGCCGAGGAGGCTCAGCCACCCGCCGAACGACGCGAGGAACGCGCCGTGGTGTGGCGCAGCGAGCGAGATGAGCGCTCGCACGCCGCCGCCGTACGCGGTCCCGTGGTCGGGGAAGTCCTCGGAGCCGATCACATCGGCGAAGTCGTCGGCCTCGATGTACGCGCGGGCGACGAGTGCGCCCATGCTGTGTGCGACGATATCGATCTTGGCGACCGCACGCTCCCGCACGATCCACTCGATCTCATCCGCGAGGCGTGCAGCGTAGAACCGTATGTCCCGGACGGTCGGCTCGTACTGCAGGGCGTAGTCGGAGAGGAAGACGTCCCGGTGCTCGGCGTTGCCCGCTTCAAGAAGAAAGAAATGGTGCCCGGTCTCGATCTCGAGTGTCCGCGTTTCGGCGATCGGCCGGCCTGCGAGAATCTGGGCGACGTCTCCCCACAGCTCCGTTGCGCGGAAGCCGAGGATTGGCTGGAATCCGTAAACAAGCAGGACCGGCGCGTCGGCGGCGGCGATCCCATGCGCTGCGAACAGCAACGAAGCGAGCATGAGACACGCGAGCCGCGCCGTCACCGGGATCCTCCATGCCCGCGCTGTGCCCACGGAAGCATTGTACAGGGATCCATGCGCACCGTGCCTCGTGACTAGCCGACCGACGGTGCGGCGCGCGGAACGAACGAGATCGCCCCGACCGGGCAGCTGCTGACGCAGACACCGCAGCCGAAACACCTCGCGACGTCCAACGATGGGACCCCGCCCTTCGCGGACGGGTTCCATGCGTCGAAGTGGCATCGTGCGACGCAGGTCCCGCACCCCGAGCAGCGATCCGCTTCGTGCCGGGCGACGCGCGAGGATTCGACGATCGCGTCGCGATACTCGAACCGCTTCAGCTCCTTGAAGAACCAGCAGCAGCAGGAGCAGCAGGAGCAGAACTCGGTGATCGGTTGTCCCGGCTTTCGGAACGCCATGTGGACGAGGCCCGCCTCGTGGGACGCCCGGAGGATTTCCAGCGCCCGCTCGACACTGACCGGCTCGAATCGAGCGTACTCGCCGTCCGCGAGTTCGGCCGGCGTTCGGTCAAGCGCGAGGCACGTCTTGACAGGCGCGTCGCAGTTCTTCGCTTCGACACGGCACACGCAGTCGCCAAGCGCGATCGACCTGGCGGCGCGAAGGATCGCCTCGGCCTCTTCGAGGTTGAGCACCGTCTGCGACACGCCGACGTCGACGCGGACCGGGATCGTCCTCGCGACGTATCGATCGACCGCCTCGGCCGCGCTCTCCGGCCGGCGCCCGCCCGACTCGCTGCTCATCGCCCCTCCTTCCGATGCCTCGCCGGCAGTGTAGCCCACCGCCCCAACGGGTGCACTCGGTGCAGCCGGATCCGCCGACGCGGTATCATCCGAGGCGAGCGTCCAAGGAGGGGCAACATGAACTGTGACATCCGATGGGACGAAGGCGGCGAGGCGCTGCGGGAGGCGCTCGCCCAAGGCGGCGCGTTCATCGTGGCGGTCGACGCGAATGGAAAGGCGAACCCGATGACGATCGGGTGGGGACAGATCGGGGTTGTCTGGAGCCGACCGGTGTTCACCGCCTACGTCCGCGCCAGCCGCTACACGCGGGAGTGCCTTCGGACGGCGCAGACGTTCACGATCAACGTGCCGCGCCCTGGAGAGCTGAAGGACGAGCTGACCTTCTGCGGGACGAAGTCGGGCCGGGACGTCGACAAGGCGGCCGACTGTGGCCTCACGTTGATTCCCGGGCAGGCCGTCGAGACGCCGATCATCGATCGGTGCGCGGTCTACTACGAGTGTCGGGTCGCAGCGCGGACGCAGCAGGAGCGTGCGGATTTCAGTGCGAACGACATTCTGAGCAAGTACTACCCGGACGGGGACCATCATCTGATCGTGTTCGGCGAGATCGTCGCGGCGTACCGGGCCGAAGCCTAGGCGGACTGTCGATCGCCGACGGACGTCGCGGAGGCGATCATGACGCACGTACGGCTCGATGGACTGACGTAGCGGTTTCGCGACGTCGTTGCGGTCGATCGATTGGCGCTTGAGGTTGCTTCGGGCGAGCTGCTCGCTGTCGTCGGTCCGACCGGGCGCGGGAAGACGACCCTTCTCAAGGTGATCGCAGGGCTGCTCGAGCCGAGCGGCGGCACGGTCTCGTTTCACGGCGAACCGGTCGACCGGGTCCCCGCGAGCGAGCGCCGGGTCCGGGTGGTCTTCCAGGACTACGCCCTCTACCCGCACCTGCGCGTCTTCACCGACCGGGGCTACTCCAACCCCGGGTTCCCGCTCACCCTGCGCCGCACGAAGCGCGATCGACTTCGGACCGTCCTCGAAGGGATTGCCCGACGGATCGGGATTGACGAGCGGCTCTTCCCGCGGCGCCTCGCTGAGCTGTCCGAAAGGGAGAAGCAACGCGTCGCGTTCGGTCGCGCCGTGGCGATTCCGCCGAGGCTGCCCCTGCTCTACGAGCCGTTCTCGAACCTCGATCCGATCAGCCGGGCGACCGCCCGCACCGAGCTGCGAGCACCGCACGACGAGGACCGGATCACGATGGTCTACTTGACTCGCAGTCTACAGGGCGCGTTCGCCCTTGCCGATCGCGTCGCGGTGATGGACCGCGGTCGGATCGTCCAGATCGGAACCCCGGACGAGATCCGTCAGCGACCGGCGACCGAGTTGGTCCGCGCCCTCGTCGAGAGTCCGTAGCGACCAGGTTGCACTGTGTTTTCGACAGGATGGTCATCGCGCTCGTCGTCGCGGAGCGCGGAGATGACGACCTCTTTGCAGATGCTCCAGTTCCTGACCTATGGCACACGCTTCGAGAAGCTGGCGATTCTCGGCTGGACGAGCTGCTCGTAGTCGGCGAACGCGAGGCGGATCAGCTCGGAATGCGAGCCGGCGGAAAACGCGATCTCCAGATCCTCGGAGAGCGCGGTGGCGCAGTAGACGGATAGGCCGTAGAGGTTGCCGAACGGCGGCATCGCGCCGACGTCGCACGCGGGGAAGAGATCCTTGAACTCGTCCTCGCTTGCCAGCTCGACCTGCTCCGCCCCGGCGACCCCGCGGAGCCGATCGAAGTCGATCTGATGCGAGGCCGGTACGACCGCCATCGCCATCGTCCCGTCGATCTTCACCATCACCGTCTTCGCCATCAGCTCGCCGGGGATGTGCGCGAGCGCGGCGACTTCCTGGGCGGTGTATGCAGCGGAGTGCCGAATCGAGACGTACTTGATCCCGTTGTCGTCGAGGAACCTCTTCAGCTTCTGGATCGGCATGTCGACCTCCTTTGCGACAGCTCGAAGTCTCTGAACCGACTATCAAGATAGGGAAGAGGGTGGACTCGGGCAAGTGGGCGACGGCCATTTGAAGGGTTGGGCGCCAAGCCGGAGACTTGCTCGCTATCTCGTCAAGCTCGATCGACGGCGCACACCGGCGCCTTCGACGCGTTCGTGGCCCGCGTCGTAGAGAATTAGTGATGACGGAATATGTGGAGTTCGGTGCATCTTAGCACCTTCCAATTGCCAAGCCTGCGAAGATGTATGATTCCAGACGGACTTGACACATCTCACTTTTAGTCGTCACGATGTTGCAAACGAATAGTGATGGAATGGCCCCGCGCTTGACGTTTCGGACTCAAGTCGGGGGCGTTCTTCTTTGGTTCAGTCGGTTGGATGGAGCTCCCACGATGATGCGCAGCGGAAAAGCTGATAAGAACAGCGCAGACGACGCCAGGCACCTCGTGGGGCGATGGGGGATCCTCGGTCTTGGCCTGTTGGTCCTGGTGGTGCTGGCAAGCCCGACCACGGCGCTTGCGTCAGCATCAATACCCCATGTGGAGGAACCGAACGCCACACCCTCTGCCGACGGACAGGACGTGCAGTACAGTGAGTCAATGCGGCCCACTGCCTCTCACGACTCGGCGGGATCGAGTCTGCCGATCGAGGCGCAGTACGCGGTGTCGGCGGCGATCGGGCGCGATGACTTCCGACATCACGCGCTGGAGGCAGTCGCGGGCGTCGCGCTGGAGAACCCGGTACAGGGCGTTCGGGTGGTATTCGGTCACGAGGGCACGACGCTGCAGGCAGACTCGCTTCGATGGCGGATGCGGTTGGTCTCGTCGGGGGGGGCGACGCGAGCACGGCCGTCACAGGGAACGACCCCGTTCCCAGCGACAATCGGGTCGAGGTCGATCACGGCGCCGTGACGGAGTGGTACGTGAACGGTCCGTTCGGGCTGCAGCAGGGGTTCACCGTCGAGGGCGCGCCGGCGGAACGCGACGACGGCCCGTCGGTGCTGCAGCTCGCGGCCCCGAAGGGTGGGTCGCACGGATCGACGCCGACGGCCGGGGACTGGCTTGGTGCGATTCGGACGGCACAGAAGTGTTGACCTACAGCGGCTTGGTCGCGGTCGACGCACGGGGCGAGCCGCTGCCGGCGTGGCTGGAGATTGGTGACGGCTCGCTGTTCGTCTACGTCGACGACGCCGGGGCGACGTATCCGTTGACGATCGACCCGTGGGTCCAGACGGCCAAGCTGACCGCCTCCGACGGCATGGGGGCGAGAGACAGCTTCGGCGGCTCCGTGGCGGTTGATGGCGACACGGTGGTCGTCGGGGCAAAGCGGGGTGATATCGGCGGGAACACCAATCAAGGCTCGGCGTACGTGTTCGTGAAGCCGGGCGGCGGCTGGGCGAATATGACCGAGACGGCGAAGCTGACCGCCTCCGACGGCGTAGCGGGTGACGAGTTTGGCCACTCGGTGGCGATCGACGACGACACAGTGGTCGTCGGAGCGGTTGACGACGATAGCCTCAGGGGCTCGGCGTACGTGTTCGTGAAGCCGGGCGGCGGCTCGGCGAATCTGACCGAGACGGCGAAGCTAACCGCGTCCGACGGTGCGGCAAACGATTACTTCGGCAGCTCCGTGGCGATCGACGATGACGCGTTGGTCGTCGGGGCGCTTGCCGACGAGAGCTACCAGGGCTCGGCGTACATCTTCGTCACGCCGGGCGGCGGCTGGGCGGCAACGACCGAGACGGCCAAGCTGACCGCATCCGACGGCGCGGCGTGGGACACCTTCGGCAGCTCCGTGGCGATGAGCGGGGGCACGGTGATCGTTGGGGCGTACGGCGACGACAGCTGCCAGGGCTCGGCGTACGTGTTCGTGAAGCCCGGAGGTGGCTGGGCGAGCGGGACCGAGACGGCCAAGCTGACCGCCTCCGACGGCGCGGTGGACGATCGCTTCGGCGGGTCCGTGGCGATCAGCGGGGGCACGGCGATCGTTGGGGCAGGCCTGGACAATGTTGGCGCAAACGATAGACAAGGCTCGGCTTACATCTTTGTCAAGCCGGGCGCCGGCTGGGCGGCGGGGACCGAGACGGCCAAGCTGACCGCCTCCGACGGCGCGGTGGACGATCGCTTCGGCGGGTCCGCGGCGATCAGCGGCGGCACGGTGATCGTTGGGGCGTACGGCGACGAGAGCTACGAGGGCTCGGCGTACGTGTACTGGGACGAGGATCTGACCCCGCCGACCCCCGACCCGATGACGTGGAGCACCGTCCCTCACGCCATCGGGCCGAATGCGGTCGCGATGACCGCGACGACGGCCACCGATCCGAGCAGCGTGGAGTACTTCTTCGACGAGACGAGCGGCAACCCGGGCGGCTCCGACAGCGGCTGGCAGGACAGCGCGACCTACACCGACACTGGCCTCACAGAAGGAACCGAATACGCCTACCGGGTGCAGGCGCGGGACAAGTCGCCCGACCTGAATGAAACCGGTTTGTTCGCGGTTGAGACGGCGACCCCCGGTGTCGTCGAGACCGCCGCCACCTTCCGCGTCGATCTGACGGGCGGCGTGTTCGCCGACGGGACGTTCGCCGCAGCGGCATTCGAGACCGGCTCCGCCGACGTCGCCGAGTGGGTACCGGTGTCGGAGCCGGTCGAGGCGGGGGACGTACTCGCCCTCGATCCCGACCATCCCGGCGCATATCGCCTCTCACGAACCGCCTGCTCCCCGCTCGTCGCCGGGGTGGTAGCGTCGCCGCCGGGCGTCCTGCTCGGCGTGGATGTCTTGACTGGAGCGCAAGCGCTCCTCGCGCTCGTCGGGATCGTCCCCACCAAGGTGACTGACGAAGGTGGCCCTATCCTGCCGGGCGATCTGCTCGTGTCGTCCTCGACCTCCGGCCACGCGATGCGGTGGGACGGCGGCGGATCGCCAGCGCTGATCGGCAAGGCGCTCGAACCGATGTCCGATACACGAGGGCTGATCTTGGTGCTCTTGACATCGCACTAGGTGGAGCCTGCGGCGCAATCCACCCACACGAACGGAGTCCAAGGACGGACTGGCTCCGTTGGTGCACGTACGGAGTCGAGGATTCTCTTGGCTTCGTACGCCGTTCTCCTTACGGCGCATTGTCTCAACTCGGCTCGCGCGCAAACGCAAGAAGGGAGCGATCCATCGAGGGCTCCGCTTCTTGCCCGTGCGGATCCCGGGCAGGCTTGGGCGCTGCACCAAGCGCACTGGGGGGATCGATCGGCAACGCGAACGCTGATCCGATCCGGCCGGTGGACCAGTCCACCGGCCAGCCTCGCTTCGGAAACCGCCATCCGCTAGACACCGAATCCGCCCCGGTCTGGCACGAACCGCTGGGCTGATTCGGCAGATCCCAACTCAGAGTGCTGCCCGGAAGTAGCATCCTCTGCACCCTTGTGCACATCTCTCATCCAGACTGCTGCGTCGTGGTTGCTAAAGCGTAAAGCTTGACAGGTGTCACTAGGTTCAGATAATGGAAGAAGCCCATGCGAGAGACACGGCTCCGCAGTTGACGGCATCTGCCCAAGGCGGGGTCGTTTTCGCTTGTCGAGCGTTGCGCGAGGAGGTTTCGGATGGTGTGGGAGCGAAAATCATCAAAAACAGGCAACTACAAGGCACGACGAATCCTCGGGCATTGGAGGCTTCTCGGGGTCGCCGCGGCGCTGTTCCTCGTGGCAGCCGGCGTAGGTACGTTTCGTTATCGCGACGTAGCCGCCGGCTTCACCCCGCCGCCGACCGCGGGTGGCGAGCCGGCAAGCTCGGCTCTGCCTCTCGAGGCGCAGTACGCGGTGTCTGCGGCGATCGGGCGCGATGACGAGAGATACCACGCGGTCGAGACAGCCTCAGGTGTCGAGCTTGACAACCCTGCACACGGCCTTCGGCTGGTGTGCGGTCGCGACGGCGCCACACTGCAAGCGAACGCGCTGGTGTGGAAGATAGGGCTGGTCTCGTGGGGGTACGGTAAGGCGCACGTCTTCGTGGAACGTGGCGATCCCGCCGTTCGCGGCAATCGCGTCGAGATCGACCGCGGCGACGTGACCGAATGGTACGTCAACGGTCCGTTTGGGCTGCAGCAGGGGTTCACCGTCGCGGAGGCCCCGACGGAACATCAAGATGGTCCGTTGGTGCTGGAGCTTGCGGCGCCGGACGAGTGGGCCGCGCGGATCGATCCCGACGGCCGCGGACTGTCCTGGTGCGATCCGAACGGCACGGCAACGCTGTCCTACACCGGGTTGATCGCCGTGGATGCACGCGGCGAGCCGCTGCCGGCGCGGCTCGAGGCCGACGACGGCTTCTTGTTCGTCTGTGTCGACGACGCCGGGGCGACGTATCCGGTCACGATCGACCCGTGGATCCACACGGCGAAGCTGACCGCGTCCGACGGCGCGATGGGCGACTGCCTCGGCTATTCAGTGGCGATCAGCGGCGACACGGTCGTCGTCGGGGCGTACAACGACGATTACAACGCGCCGTCTTCAGGCTCGGCGTACGTGTTCGTGAAGCCGGGCGGCGGCTGGGCGTCGGGGACCGAGACGGCCAAGCTGACCGCGTCCGACGGCGCGGAGTACGACTGGTTCGGCTGCTCGGTGGCGATCGACGGGGACACGGTGGTCGTCGGCGCGCACGGCGACGATGACAACGGCTCGGATTCAGGCTCGGCGTACGTCTTCGTGAAGCCGGGCGGCGGCTGGGCGTCGACCAGCGCATTCGATGCCAAGCTGACCGCCTCCGACGGCGCGGCGGACGACTGGTTCGGCTCCTCGGTGGCGATCAGCGGCGACACGGTGGTCGTCGGGGTGTGGGGCGACGATGACAACGGCTCGGATTCAGGCTCGGCGTACGTGTTCGTGAAGCCGGGCGGCGGCTGGGCGACGGGGACCGAGACGGCCAAGCTGACCGCCTCCGACGGGGGGTGGGGCGCCGAGTTCGGCTTCTCCGTGGCGATCGATGGCGACACGGTGGTCGCCGGGGCGTACGGCGACGATGACAACGAGTCGTACTCGGGCTCGGCGTACGTGTTCGTGAAGCCGGGCGGCGGCTGGGCGACGGGGACCGAGACGGCGAAGCTGACCGCCTCCGACGGCGCGTGGAGCGACTATCTCGGCTACTCCGTGGCGATCAGCGGCGGCACAGTGGTCGTCGGGGCGTGGGGCGACGATGACAACGGGGGAGCTTCAGGCTCGGCGTACGTGTTCGTGAAGCCGGGCGGCGGCTGGGCAACGGGGGCGGAGACAGGCAGGCTGACCGCGTCCGACGGCGCGGGGGGCGATCGCTTCGGCTATTCAGTGGCGATCAGCGGCGACACGGTCGTCGTCGGGGCGTACGGCGACGATGACAACGACTGGTACTCGGGCTCGGCGTACGTGTTCGTGAAGCCGGGCGGCGGCTGGGTGAGCATGACGGAAACGGGCAAGCTGACCGCGTCCGACGGCGCGGAGAACGACTACTTCGGCTTCTCCGTGGCGGTCGGCGGTGACACGGTGATCGTCGGGGCGTACCGCGACGACAGCGGCAGAGGCTCGGCGTACGTGTTTGCGGAGGCTGGCATCATGGTCGCCCCTACGACGGGATTGCACACCACCGAGGCCGGCGGCACGGCGACGTTCGACGTGTCGGCCGAGACCGCGCCAATGGCCGATGTGACGATTCCGCTTAACAGCTCGGACACCACCGAAGGCACGCTCCCGGCGTCCGTCGTCCTTCCCGCGGGGAGCACGACCCCGGTGGCGGTCACCGTCACTGGCGTGGACGATGCGTTTGTGGATGGCGATGTCGGATACACGATCGTCACCGGCGACCCGACGAGTACGGACGCGGCGTACGACGCTCTCGGTCCGGATGACAGCGCCGATGTCTCGGTGACGAACCACGACGATGACGTGGCCGGGATCTTAGTGACGCCGACGTCGGGCCTCATCACCACCGAGACCGGCGGCACGGCGACGTTTGACGTCTCCGCCGCCACGCCGCCGGCGGATGACGTGACGGTGCCGCTCAGCAGTTCCGACACCACCGAGGGCACGGTCCCGGCGTCCGTCGCCCTTCCGGCGGGGAACACCGATCCGGTGACGGTCACCGTCACCGGTGTGGATGACGCGATCGTGGACGGTGGTGTAGCCTACACGATCGTCACCGGCGACCCGACGAGCGGCGACGGGGCGTACGACGCTCTCGGTACGGATGACGTCACCGACGTCTCCGTGACGAACCACGACGATGACGTGGCCAGGATCATAGTGACGCCGACGTCGGGCCTCATCACAACCGAGGCCGGCGGCACAGCGACGTTTGACGTCTCCGCCGCCACGCCACTGACTGCCGATGTCATGATTCCCCTTCTGAGTTCCGATACGACGGAAGGGACGACGTCGGCGTCGGTGGTCCTCCCTGCGGGCAGCAGCGACCCGGTGGCGGTCACCGTCACCGGCGTGGACGATGCGTTTGTGGATGGCGATGTCGGATACACGATCGTCACCTGCGACGCGACGAGTACGGACGCGGCGTACGATGCTCTTGGCTCGGATGATGTCGCCGATGTCTCGGTGACGAACCAGGACGATGACGTGGCTGGAATCATAGTGACGCCGACGTCGGGCCTCATCACCACCGAGGCCGGCGGCACGGCGACGTTCGACGTCTCCGCCGCCACGCCACCGACGGATGACGTGACGGTGCCGCTCAGCAGTTCGGACACCACCGAGGGCACGGTCTCGGCGTCCGTCGTCCTTCCGGCAGACATCACCGATCCGGTGACGGTTACCGTCACCGGCGTGGATGACGCGATCGTGGACGGTGACGTAGCCTACACGATCGTCACCGGCGACCCGACGAGCGGCGACGGGGCGTACGACGCTCTCGGTCCGGATGACGTCGCAGACGTCTCCGTGATGAACCACGACGACGAGGGGCCCGGCACTGATACGGCCACCGTGTTCCGCGTCGATCCGACCGGCGGGGTCTTCGCCGACGGGACGTTGAGCGCCGCTGCGTTCGAGAGCGGATCGGCCGACGTCGCCGAGTGGGTGCCGGTGTCGGAGCCGGTCGAGGCGGGGGACGTACTCGCCCTCGATCCCGACCATCCCGGCGCATATCGCCTCTCGCGCACCGCTCGTTCCCCGCTCGTCGCCGGGGTCGTCTCCACCGCCCCGGGCGTGACCCTCGGCGGTCAGGGCGGCACGGGACGCGCCCTCCTGGCCCTCACCGGCATCGTCCCGGTGAAGGTCACGAACGAGGGCGGGCCGATCGCCTGCGGGGATCTCCTTGTGAGCTCGTCGACCCCCGGCCACGCGATGCGGTGGGACGGCGGCGGATCGTCAGCGCTGATCGGCAAGGCGCTCGAACCGATGTCCGATACACGAGGGCTGATCTTGGGGCTCTTGACATCGCACTAGGTGGAGCCTGCGGCGCAATCCAGTCACACGAAAGGAGTCCAAGGACGGATGGGTCCGTTCGTGCCCGGGCAGATCCAGGGCAAGCTCGCGATCTATACGCAGCGAACAGACCAAGCCCATTCGTGGGAGCGGCATTCGCGTTCGATGGATAGAATGAGCGTCCGTGGATGCGAAGCGAGAGAGCTTGACTGCGCGCGAGGCGCGGGCGTTGATCCGCGCCGGCGAGTGGACGGGGCCGACGGCCGGCCTCGCACTGGGCTATGTCCAGGCGAACCTCGTCGTCCTGCCCGAAGGGCAAGCGAGCGACTTCCAGCAGTTCTGCCTCGCCAATCCGCGGGCGCTTCCGCTCCTCGACGTGACCGAGCCGGGCTCTCCGACGCCGAAACGCAGCGCGCCCAAG
>Ga0272443_10004741_pt1 | contig 14548 bp, 12 predicted proteins | sample SSMAcet12_FD_193581 | JGI IMG/M metagenome (GOLD analysis project Ga0272443, IMG submission 193581) | Marine sediment archaeal communities from Little Sippewissett salt marsh, Falmouth, MA, United States - SSM-Acet-12 | ecosystem: Environmental > Aquatic > Marine > Wetlands > Sediment ...
TGCAGAACTTAAGCAACATAAGGATTTCGTCCCCACAACTACCTGATAATACGCTAATTACAATAATCGCTTATGGGTTGTCTGTTTCGGTATAAGATAGCTTATTATGTGGGTGTTATTCTCTAATTAATGTGTCCCGGGTTTAGGTCTGGATATCTCAAAGGGATAGGTTTCTAAAAGACCCTCAACCACGTGGAATGTTGCACGTCCTTCGGACATGCGAGCTTGCCATGATGTGGCTGCGGTTGCCATCCCGGGTTTCCTATCTTTCGTTGGTCCGCCGAGTGTGAATCGAGTTGGAGCGTGAAGGGTGGACCGAGGCGAGTCGTGAATAGGGATTGAACAGGCATCGAATGGGGGGATGTGATATGGACTCACGGATCGAAAGCCATGACCGTGAGGCGGAGCAGTACGACGACCAGGTGGCGCAATACGAGTATTACGGCAACGAGGCGCAGTTCGGTCTCTGCTACGAAGACCTCACACCCGGCCAAACGCTGCTTGACCTCGGGATCGGCACCGGCCTCTCCTCGCGCCTCTTCGCCCGGTACGGTTTGAAAGTGACGGGTGTGGACGGTTCGGCGAAGATGCTGGAGGTTTGCCGCAAGAAGGGATTCACCGAGGCGCTGCACCAACTGGACCTGAACGAACTGCCGCTGCCCTTTGCTGATGGCGAGTTCGACCACGTTCTCGCTTCCGGCCTGTTTCATTTCTTTGGTGATCTTGCGCCGATGTTCCGGGAAACCGCACGTTTGTTGCCCGTGGAAGGATTGTTCGTTTTCAATGTGGTAACCCCGGAGCGTGATTTGCCACGCTTCAAAGACGACGACGATCAACCGCGCGAGGTGCCGACACCGTGGGGCGTCTCCATCTGGCAGCACAGTTATACTTATATGACAAAGCTACTGGAAGAGGCGGGATTCGATCTGTTGAAACGGCAACGGCTTGTGATGCTTGGTGGTACAGCGCCGGACTCACCGGACATGGTGTACGCCCTTTATGTAGCCCGGAAACGCAAGGGCTGAGAGGGTAAGTGGATATTTGGGTGACGGGAGACATCGGGAGATGGAATACGGGCTGGGAAACAGAGAGCTTGTCATTACGAAGAGGTGTGGTGGCACCGACAAACCCGGATCTAAAGAACCGGGCCACCCGGCCGAGTTGGTGTCACCCTGAGACCATTGGTCGAATGAACTCTAGGTTAGTAATGAACGCTCTGCAACTGCAGGGCGTTTTTGTTGCCTTGACTGTTCATCTTCACCAATAAAAACCATAGATTCTGTCGAGTACCTTTTATCGCTTCTTCTACTACCTGATGCCGAGGAGGTGAACGTGGCACCCTCAGCCCATGGAAAACGCGGGAAATCTCACATCCTGTATGCAAAAGCCCCGGATGGACGCTCGCTTCCCATTGTGGACATCACCGATCCCTTTTTCGTATCGCATACAACCGACGAGGAACTCGAGGCGATCATCGCGGACTCCGTTCGAAAGTTGAAAGCCTCCAGCACTCAACCCCGCTTCATCAGAAGGTGGATTGTGAGTCATTCGATTCTTCTTCACGCGCTGATGCTTTCCGGGAAACCGTTTTTGGGCGGGATTGGCACTTACCTCTTCAAACTCAGTCCCGCCTGTTTCGGCAGAGGTCTCGGCGGATTCCTCGACCGGAAGGTTTCGCAGGCCATCGGTCCTTTGACCATCCGGCTAAGGTTTCAAGCCTATGTCCACCTTCTCGCCGAAGAGTTGGCGCCGACCCTCGATGAGGATCTGAACCGTCCGCTCTGGCTGCTCAGCATTGCAGGCGGCACCGCTGCGGAGAGTTGGAACACCCTTCTCGTTTTGCAGAAGGAGAAACCGGAGCTGGTTGCGGTCCGGCCGATCGGGGTTAATGTGCTCGATCTCGAGAGTGAGGGGCCGATGTTCGGCGAGCAAGTGTTTCGGGTGCTCGGCGAGGAGGGTGGACCGCTGCACGGCCTGAATCTCGATTTTTCAGACACTCCCTACGATTGGACGGATGTGACTCCATTGCAGGAACTGCTTCTTAAGCGCAAGGAGGAGAAACCTGTAGTAGCGGTCTCCTCGGAGGGGGGACTTTTCGAGTACGGGTCGGATGAGGAGATCATCAACCACCTTGAGGTGCTTCAAGAGGAAGCCCCACGAGATACGGTTGTCTTCGGGACGGCAGTCAAGGATGCGCTGGCAGTTCGGACCGTCCATACGACCAGCTCGTTCACATTTCTCACGCGCACCGAAGATGAGGTCGCCCAGCTCGCCGCAAAAGCGGGATGGAGGATCAGCCGCACCGTTCCCGGCAACCCGCATTATCACATCTTCAGCCTGAGACGTCACTGATCCGTGTTCAGCAGGAGTCCTGATTGTGAATTCGTGCAGCCCGGGGTTTGACATCTTCGGGCAAGATTACCTTATTTAAAGAGTATATCCGCAGTTTCCGGTTAACAGGAGGGCGCATGAGACTCCTGACTGCCGACTTGCCGTCGCTACTCGTTTTCTCCCAGTCGTTTCCAGGACATGTCCCATGTGCGAACTCCGTACACCCCCGTTCACTCCCGAAAATCCTGTTGAATGAACTCGATAGAGGAGGGTGAGGTCATGTTTGATATTCACAAATCCGGCGAGCGTCCCGGCAAAGGGACCTACCAGTGCACCACTTGCGGCGGAACCGTGGTGCTCGAGGATGAAAAGGCGACTCTCCCCCGATGCCACTGCCGCAACACGACGTTTGTGCGGGTTGAATAGTTTTAGGATGATATGGCAGGGTATAACGTAGCCCGGGACCACCGTGTCCCGGGAACACAGAACTTGAGGCACCTGACGTGCCTTGTAATACGGGTAGCCCGGGACCACCGTGTCCCGGGAACACAGTACTCCCCGGCATGCGGTGATGCCGGGCTACATTGACTCTTCCCGGGGGGATCACCACGCCCATTTCGTGTGCTGGTGATGACATGGAACACTAATTACGTGGCCCGGCTGCTCTGTCAGCCGGGTTTTACATGATTGTCATTGTGAGGAACCGCAGCACCGCAGGTGCAAGCTCGCATGTCCGAAGGACGTGCAACATAACCCGAGGGGCTGACGAAGCAATCTCGTATTTAACGGCTGTGTGGCCCGACTTGCTTGCCAAGTCGGGTTTCTCTATTGCGTCATTGTGAGCGATGCATCAGCATCACGCGGCAATTTCGTAGTCTTTTTAAAACGAAAACAAACCTCGTTGGTCGAGCTAACGAGGCCATCCAGTCTGCTTGCTTTTTAGGTGTCATCCCGGACTCGATCCGGGATCCAGTATTCCATGCGCCCTGAGATTGCAGGGTGTTTTTATGTCATTGCGAGCGATGCATCAGCATCGCGTGGCAATCTCGTCGTTTCACTGGCCCTGTTGGCTCGTCCAACAGGGTTTACTTGTGTCATCCTAACGCCGTACCCCATTACGAACTGCCATATGAAACCCGGGATTGCGCGTTCTTCGGACATGCGAGCTTGCCACCATGTGGCTGCGGTAGCCATCCCGGGCCACCCACCGAAACCATTACTCAAAGATTTTTGCTGCCAATTCAATTTGAGCTGTTACGGTTCCTTTCTCAACAGTGTATTTATTTGGTTCCCGATTTGGTTGATTTATAAAGAGTTCAATATCTTTTCCGTTCTCTAAACTAATTACGGGTAAATTACCAGATTTTAGATCATCGCAAATCAAATATCTTGCTTCTCCTAGAAGGATGTTATCATCTTTTTCAGAAAACAACCGATTTGAAATAACATTTTTTATAGAACTAATGTTAAAACCAATATCGGGAACATAATCCAATAAATTACCTATATTTTCGCTTATTGATTTATTTATTAGCTCTTTTAGTTTTGATTTTTCAAGTTGTGCGTATAATTCTAAGATTAGTAATGTGTCACCCCATATCTCTTCTTTGAACAGAATTTTTTTCTCTATATCCTTAGGATCTATTTCGTATTTCTTCATATCTTTAAGTATAAAAGTTTTTATTGTACTTATGTTGCCTTCACCCGATCTTGGATATACAAGAGTTGCTTTCAGAGTATTTAGATTACCATTACCAGCTTCTTTTTTGCCATTTTCGGCTACTTGTATGCTCTTTATCTCTATTTGCAGCTTCATACTTTCTCCCATGTAAAACTGTTGTGAGATAAATTTGTCTTACAGGAATAGTATTCACTTTGTCCTTTTATAAACCAGCTATAGGATAATGAATTCCGATCCTGAGATATGCGTTAATTTTTCCCCTACGCATATCTGACGTCCTGGTCATTGTCTTCAAAGTCAAGACCAACAATTGCTGCTAAAGTGCTCAGTTGGAAAGCCTCGACAATCTTCTTGAGTTTTGAGAAAGTAGGGGATGCCAAGATGTCGATTTGACCACCTGTCCCAGATTTGATTTTCTCGCGAGCCTTTCGAACTCGAGATAACATAGGTTCAATAATGCCTACGTCAAGCGCGAGATACTGCTCAATGTCAGAAAGTGAAGTTGCCAATTTGAATCCATTGTTGTTACTGGAGATGATGATTCCAGCGTCTCGAAGATTTCCAATAATTGTCCCACGGAATGACTGCTCTGATGGTACCTCGAACCCCAAATTATCCAGATGGCACATCAATTCTTTTGCATAAAGACGATCCCGTCCTGAGGTATCCTCGTGCTCCGCGAGTGTTAATAAACGGTTAAGCACGGTGTATCGCATTTGATCATGACCAGAGTCGCTTTTCTCTAAGTTGCTTGCTAACTCAAGTGCTGAGTTTTTTACAATTGTGCGGATTTTAAGATCAGAATCGTTAGCTACCGCTACAGAACCACTAGATACAGGTTCGCCGACAAACGGCCAAGCATCTATACCAGCCATTTTGGATGCAAGTAATTCATAATGGGTTTTGCTTTGCGTACCAGCTTTGCTTGGTTCAAAACAGTGGAAGAGAGTTCCAGCGATCAAATCTGATAGTTGGACTAATCGTGATTCCTTGCTGTTACAAAACTGGTGGTTCCACCGAAGTGGATCAAAGATTTGGAGCTGCTGATTAGGGATACGTTGCTGCGATTCGAGATAAGCCTCGAAGCTATCCATAAAATCAGCCCCGCCATGCTCGTCTGCAACAATCTGAAGATATTGCAGTCCCTTTGAGAACCGACCATAAAATGCACGGTTTAAAAACTTAAAAGCTGATTTTTTATATTGAAGTCCAGAATCTGGTAGGAAGTGCCGTTTGTTGACTATTAGAGCGTAATAAGTGAAAGGAATATCTACCAAATCTCGGAGAATTGCTGATCGACGTCGATGCTTTGAACCAATTAAGCTACTCTTTACCTCACCATAACTAAAGTATTTGCGACTGATTTCCTCAACTCCGTTAATTGCCTTATCAAGCTTAGAGGCGTCGATGATCACGGCGGTTGCTACGTATATCTTTGAGGTTCCGTCTTTAAGCAACGAAGTGTTTAAATCACCGGCGGAATCAACAAAAGCGAAAGTGGTAGGTTGTGTTGTATTCAACGGGGTCTCCTCTCGGGAGTACAAAAAGTGGTGGGATTTGATCCTTTAGCTTGCCGTGCCCTTTTCAGTCTGTAGATGTAAAAGCATTCTAATCCCGTTCTAAATCTCCAGATAGGAGATTTTCTGTCTGCAGGAATATTAAGCAAGAAGATGTCTGAGAAACAACACGTGTGTGAACCTAGTGCTCCGAGAGATAGAAGGTCTATTTAAACCATTATAAACATAGTATTTGATTAAATGTGACGTGGATTTCTCATGAGAGTTGTCTAGGACATATAACTATTCAGTGCATTATTAATAAATTGTATTTATTTAACATAGCTAGCTTGAACAAGAAGGCGCGGTGTGTTCTGTGCCGTTCGTTAGAGATGAAATACATGTATTTCCTTTGCAGGTTCCTCGGAGAAGGATTTTACTGGAAATTGGGGAGCTGGTGCGGTACACCTCGAGCCACTTGATACTGGTAGGCGGAATACTACGAGATTGCTTCGTTGCCACTTTGTGGCGCCTCGCAATGACACACTCAGAAACCCGACTTGGCGAGCAAATCGGGCCACACAGCAGGGATACCCCCGACTCCTCTTGTCACGAAAAATCCTCGGAATATGTGACTAGGTGAAGTACATTTCCCGCCACTTGACGCAATTGGCGTCAGTTGAAGTATTCTTGAGAAGCCGTACTATACCATCTCTAACGCACGTGCACGGTGTCATGTCCCGTGGGAACCCAGTGGGTCCAGGAACGTCCGATGAGATTCTAGTTACGGAACCATCGGGGAGTTTTTGGAGCCTGGGCCACGAAAACCGTGTGCTCCGGCAAACACGTGTAAGTAGAGAGGGTACCTCCGTTGAAAAAAGACTCAGTTGCAAACGCCAACATCAGTTCGTTCGACCAATTCGACCTCGATTCACGTCTCGAGCAGATCGTCGCAGACCTCGGATTCACCGAACCGACCCCCATTCAATCCATGGTCATCCCGCACCTGATGGAAGGGCGTGATGTTATCGGACAGGCTCAGACCGGAACCGGCAAAACCGCCGCGTTCGCATTGCCATTGCTCTCGCGTCTGGACCCTGACCGCCGTGAGGTGCAAGTCCTCGTTCTGACCCCGACACGTGAACTGGCGATTCAGGTCGCAGAGGCGTTTGGGCAGTTCGCGAAACTGCTGGATGGCGTCCGCACACTCCCGATCTATGGAGGCGCGGAAATTCGTGGCCAGCTCACCGCGCTCAAACGTGGTCCGCAGATTGTCGTTGGCACCCCGGGCCGTGTGATGGACCACCTCCGCCGCAAAACGCTGATCCTATCCAATCTCTCCACCCTCGTCCTCGACGAGGCGGACGAGATGCTGCACATGGGGTTCATCGATGATGTCAAATGGATTCTCGAACAGACCCCTGAGACCTGCCAGAAAGCGCTCTTTTCCGCTACCATGCCGCCAGCCATTCGTCAGATCGCACGCAAGCATATGACCTCGCCCGCCGAGATGACTGTGGCGGACAGAACGACCACCGCCGAGACGATCGAGCAGAGGTACTGGGAAGTACGGGGTTTGCACAGGCTGGATGCCCTGACACGCATCCTCGAGGCGGAAGAACGGGACGGCGTCCTGATTTTCACCAAGACCAAAGCGGGTTCGGTGGAGCTTGCCGAGTCGCTGGAGACGCGCGGTTTCAAAGCCACGGCGTTGAACGGCGATATGATTCAGTCCAAACGCGAGAAGACCGTTGATCGGTTCAGGCGTGGACATCTGGATATTCTTGTCGCGACGGATGTTGCGGCGCGAGGACTGGATGTCGACCGTATCAGCCATGTGATCAACTACGATATGCCGCACGATGCCGAGGCGTACACCCACCGTGTCGGACGCACGGGCAGGGCTGGACGCGCAGGACTGGCGATCATCTTTGTCAGTTCACGGGACCGCCGTCAACTACAGAATATCGAACGAGCCACACGTCAGCGGATTGAACCTTACGAGCTTCCCACACAGGCGCAGCTGATCGGCAAACGGATCGATGCGTTCAAGGTTCGCCTCGCGGAAACGATTGCCAACAAAGAGTTGGATTTCTTCCATACCGTGCTGAAGAGTTTTCAGACGGAGAGCAACGTGGACCCGCTTGAGATCGCAGCGGCCCTGGCGACGATGGTGCCGGGAATTTTGCCCGGAGCGCCATCAAGCCGTGCCGAAGAAACCCGCCGGGAACCGGTTCGCGTGGAGCGGGAAAGCCGAGACCGTCAGGGCGTGCGTCGTGGTCCGAAACAGGATTTCGCAGCGGAGGAGCGTCCTCGCAGACGTTCGGCGGAAACCAGCCGCGATGAGTTCAGCCGTGACGAGAAACCTCGTCGCAGCCGTGAACGGGCCAAGGATCCCGAGGAGAACAGCAAGGATTGGCTTGATGCGCAGATGGAGCGTTTCCGTGTCGAAGTTGGGTTCCAGCATGGTGTGCAGCCGGGGAACCTCGTCGGTGCGATTGCCAACGAGTCTGGACTCGACAGCCGCTACATAGGCCGGATCATCATCAACGATGACCACAGCACGGTGGACCTGCCCAAGGGAATGCCGCGCGAGGTACTCCGCCACCTGCAAAGTGTCTGGGTGGCTGGCAAGAAGCTGGAGATGAGTGCTATGGGTGAGGAGGGTGGACGCCCCTCAGGTCGTGGAAAAGGCGCTCCGGCAGCCGGTCCTCGCCGTAATGGAGGTTCTGAACGAAGCGGGAGTGCAGGTGGACCCAGGGGTGGAAACGGAAAGCCGCGCAGGAACGGTGCAGGCGCACCCTCCGGCAAGCCCCGCAAATTCGCCCATGCGGAGAAGTGAAAACAGCGACGGAAGAAACACGATAGACAGGATAGGTTTTAAATGTGGCCCTGTTGGCTCGCCCGACAGGGTTTACTTTTTTTCAAAGTGTGGCCCGACTCTTTTGAGTCGGGTTTCTCACTCATGTAATTGCTGGGACAGTACCCCTCAAACTGCTACTTCTTTGGGACTGTCCCGAATTGCCCAGTTCCCTCACTTAGCCTTGGGGCGACACCGGGCTCAATCGACTTTACTGGGTGGCCCAACTGTTGTGCGCACTATATGCATGCGAGCTTGTGCCTTCAGTGCTGCGTTTCAAGTCGGTTTTCTCATATGGGTCATTGCGAGCGAAACGTTAACATCGCGTGACAATCATGTCGTTCATCAGAAACCCGACCTTAAAAGATCGGGCCACCCGACGCTGGGCGGCATGGTGTAAATGAAGTGAAGACCTGATCCTAATTACTCAGTTGACCCAACATCGTTACTTCATATACTTGGCCAGAAACTCTTCTAATTCGATTGGCAGCTCCTCGTGAAACGCCTCGCGGTCGAAGCCTTCCGGGTCCATTGCAGGAAAGAATCCCTGTCGCTTCAGGTGGTCGGGGTAGGGGCTGAGAAAAGAAAGATGCCCAGCATTCTCGATGACCCTGAATGTGACCTTGCTTCTGTCCGGCACTCCGTCGAGCACGACATCGTCCTGCCAGCGTGGGGTGATCGGATCGTGCTCGGCTGCCAGCATAAGGATCGGCAGGGTTACATTTTTGAGCGAGTCTTCCGGAATGAAAAAGGCCGCTGCCGGAGCGAGGAGTACCAAAGCGGAGATTCGTGGATCACGGACAACAGACACCTTCTGATTATCCTTGGTCCACGGTACACCTCCGGCTATTGCCAGCGCGGTATATCCACCCATCGAGTGTCCGATGATCGCGACACGAATGGCACTGACGTGCTCCCGGAAGTCAGGGTTTGAAACGAGAGTGTCAATGGTCAGGCTTATGTGCCGGGGACGGTTCTCAAGGTTTTCGGTTGTGTCTTCCAGTTCATTATCGTTGCGATTGTTTTTGTAGTGTTCAGGTGCGACAACGATATAGCCGTTTCTCGCGAGGTGGGTTGAAATGGTTCGGTAAACGATGTTCCATCCACCTCCACCGTGAGAAATGACTACGAGAGGGAAGATGCCTTCGGAAAGGGGGGCTTCAGGGCTGACGTCGAAAGTGAAGGGTCCGATCATCGTGGGAGTTGAAGGTACATCTGTCGGGTAGACCACATGCGCGGAAAAGGAGATCCCCTTCAGACTGTCTTCGATCAATATCATCCGGCTTCCAGCGTGCATAACCCACCTCTCTCTCGTCAAGTCTGTAAAATCTCCAAAATGTAGCTGAAAGCTGCTCGGTAAGCCGCCTACCATTAATAAATCTCTTCTTATCTTTTTCCATTCGCCAGTGGGAGAGATTATGCATTCAGAAATGAAGATCCGGCAATTCGAAATGAAGGACAGTCAGCAGGTGATTGAACTGTGGAACCGCTGCGGGTTGATTGTGCCTTGGAACAATCCCATGCGTGATATTGAACGGAAACTCGCAGAACAGCCGGAGGGGTTTCTCGTCGCTGAGGTGGATGGGCGGATCGTAGCTGCGGTGATGGCAGGGTATGATGGCCACCGGGGATGGGTGAATTACCTCGCAGTTGAGCCAAGCGAGCGTCGTTCAGGTTATGGCCGCATGATGATGAGGGCTGTGGAGGAGTATTTGCGCTTGCGTGGCGCTCCGAAGTTGAACCTTCAGGTCCGCGAGACCAATGCAGACGTGATCGCGTTTTACGAGGCAATTGGCTACAAGAACGACCATGTCGTCAGTTTTGGAAAACGGTTGGAAGAGGATGATGAATGGGTAGCGGAATAATGATGCAGGAATAGATACCGCACCGCATCATCGTTCAGTCATCCAGGTCGGGCTTGCTGGGATCTGGTGGAACGACGATGGAGCCCATCTCCGCCAGTAGTTTGTCACGGCAATCGGGGCAGATGCCGTGCGTGAACTGGACGTCAGAATGGTCAGTAAAGTATTCCTCCAGCCTGTTCCAGTACCCCTTATCATCACGAATTTTCTTGCAGTGGGAGCAGATGGGCAACAACCCTTGAAGTCTCTTGATATCGTGAAGGGCGGTCTGCAAATCGTTGATTAGTTGTTCCCGCTCCTCTTCGTTCAGTTTCCGTTTGGTAATGTCGCCGATCAAAAGAACCTGCCCATCAACTTTTCCATTACGATTCAGGAGCAGGTTGCCTTTGACTCGGAGGAAATTGCGTTCACCACCTACGGTTCTCTCATACTCCACATTTTTGTCCTCCTGTTTCATTATCAGCGTATAGAACTCAGGTTCGTCTTTCAGAACCAGAGCTATTTTCTTGCCCAGAACAGTGCGTGATGAAAGCGCGGGGAACATTTCAATGGCCGCTGGATTCAGATCGACGATCCGGTCCTGATCATCTAGAACAAGTACTCCCTGCGTTGTCGTTTCGAAAACGCGCTCCCTCGCAACAGGCAGTACATCGGTAAGACGATATTTCGAATGACCTGCCCAGAACACCATAACGGTGAAGGTCAAAACGACAGGATTGATGTCGAACTGATGTGGTAGGATACCGAGAATGTAGACAGTCTGCCCAATCCAGGGAATCACAGAGGCAAGGATGAGGACTTCTGTCTGTCTTCTGAAAAGGGGAGCTGCACGTCGCCAGTAGACTATGTAGTAGCCAAGAGCAACGAGAATACACGCTTGATTTGCGAAAACATCCAACCAGTAAAGCGGACCCGGTTGAAAGACAACCACTGGGAACCATCCAGATGAATCAATCGCTGGATTGATATAGAACAGATTGTGATAGGGAATTGTGAGGGCGGCAAAGAACGTAATCACCGAGATCGTGATCAATCCGAAAAGTATCGGGTGCCTTGGCCAGTTTTTCTGGCCTGTGTGCCGCAATGCCAGGATCAACCAGAGCGGTGCAAAGGCGATAATGCCCACATACTGTATCCAGATCCAGAGCAGCTTGGCGCTCAGGGTCGATGTGGAAAGCTCAAACGTGTATCCAAAAGCGTAGATGGCTACTGCGATTACGAGCCAACCAAAAACGCGGGCGGAAGTTGAGCGTTGGTAGCGGAAGGCATAGAACGCCAGGCTGAGGTCAAAAGCGACCGTCAGCATCAGGAGTAGAATCACAAGTCGGTCGATAGGCAGCATGGCGAATCCCTAAGCAAGTCAAGTAAGGAAAAGATACATAACAGAATTCTCCCAAGACACAAGAGCCGGGTTCACCATGAGTCAAAGAGGATAAAAATGATAGAAAAAGGAGAATCGAAATATCCAAAACAGGAACCAGAGCACAACCGAGATTGGCAGAATCGGCTACTTAAACGGTTGGATTGTCATGAATCCACACACTTGGCATTTGGCTCCGGGGAGGATTGAGAGCTGGCTGCTTTACTATTAGAAGTTGTACCAACAACAGATAGATAACCAGACTCCAAAGTCTCTTTTGCTTGCAGGCGGCTTTTCGGATATATTGATCGGTTGTGTTGTTGCCTAGGCAAGCATATTTTTTGGGATTGAAGCGGTGAAGAGAAATAAGCCCGTCTGGATAACCAGCAATGTTGTTGCGCTCGGAATCGTAAGCCTGTTGACCGATACCGCCACGGAGATGGCGATACCGTTGCTTCCCGCGTTTGTCACGGGTGTGCTCGCAGCAGGTCCGTTAATGCTTGGCTGGATCGAAGGTGCCGCGGATGCAGTGGCTGCGCTGCTGAAATATCTATCTGGACGCTGGTCGGACAAGACGGGGAAACAGCGGATCTTTGTGCTCGGTGGTTATGGGTTGGCATCCCTCGTTCGCCCGCTCCTCGCGATTGCCACATCACCCCTGCATGTTCTCGGCGTACGCGTCACAGACCGCATCGGCAAGGGATTGCGAACCAGCCCTCGCGATGTCATCCTCGCAGCATCTGTACCCCGGGAGCACCGGGGAGCGGCCTTCGGTTTTCACCGGGCCATGGATCATGCCGGAGCGGTCCTCGGTCCACTCGTTGCACTGGTTATTCTCGCGCTCTCCGACAACAACATTCGATTGGTTTTCGCACTTACCGTAATACCTGGAGTGTTGGCGATACTCAGCGTCATCGTGGGTGTTAAAGACAAACCTGAACAGGTAGAGGAGAGAAGCGGAGAAGAGAGGGAAGAGGTTTTTCAACAGGATTCGACAAACCGTGCTCAAAAGAATCTTGTCAGATTTCTTGTACCTCTTTCGCTCTTTACCCTCGGTAACGCCAGTGATGTGTTCCTTCTGATGAAGGCGGGAGCAGAAAAGACTCCTCTCTACGGTCTTCCCCTGCTCTGGGTCGGACTGCACATCGTGAAAATGATCTCGGTGATTCCGGGTGGCGCGCTCGCAGATCGTTGGGGGAAACAGCGGACGATCGCACTGGGCTGGTTGGTGTATGCGGCGATCTATGCCGGGTTTGCTTTCGCACAAAACACGACATCCATCACTCTGTTGTTCCTTGCTTACGGTCTCTATTATGGATTGACCGAGGGTGGAGAAAAGGCGCTGATTGCCCAGATCGCTCCGGGTGGTCGTCGAGGGACGGCGTTTGGGTGGTACCACATGACACTCGGTCTGATGACTTTGCCTGCCAGCATTCTCTTCGGATTCCTGTGGGAGGTTTTCAGCGGCAAAGTGGCGTTCCTTGTCAGCGCGTCGCTCGCACTGTTGGCTTCACTGATGCTGATTATCCTTTCACCGAGGATTACCAGCGGGGAGTGACATAGTTGCGCTGGCAGGAAATTCTCTTAGAATTATTCGTGAGAGGCTCTGGCAATCCCGCCCCGGGAGATAAAAGTGTTTGCTGTGACCTGAGCAAAGAATCTCTATTGGTTCGCTATCTTTGAGCACTGTTCACCAAGGGGGAAGGCTGGACCATGACCATGCAGCGAAAACTACTCCATCCCGATAGATTTATCTGGGATTTCTGGGCGACTTGGGATGAATCGCTGGGTCTGTTCCACCTCTTTTATCTAAACGCTCCCCGTCCCAGCCGGCGTGGTGAACGATACCACCACCTCGCCCGCGTCGGTTATGCGATCACTGCGGATTTCACCGAAATCGTATGGATAGAGGATGATCTTCTTCCGCCCGACCCGAAAGGCTGGGATAATCGGTCTATCTGGAGCGGTGACGTTGTTCCCTGCAATGGCGGGTGGTTGATGGGGTATACCTCCCGTGATTACCGTGCCGACGATCCCATGGCTCAGATTGTGGGGTTCGCGTTTTCGCCGGACCTCGTTCGGTGGGAGCGGATTCCTGAGTGGACACTTCGACCCGATGCACAATGGTACGAGACAGCCGCGACGGTTGACGACAACAGCATTCATGGGTGGCGTGATCCATATTTTTTTGTTGAGGAAGGTGTTCCGAAGCTGATTCTGTTTGGAAAATCAAAATCCCTGCCGGGGGCTAGGAAGGCGTGCATCGCTCAGGCTGAATTCACAGGAAATGGCTGGGTGGCTGGCCCGCCCTTGCTGGCGACGGGGTGGTATTCAGAAATGGATACCCCACAACTCTACCTGGATCGAGAGGGAAACCGTTGCATTTTTTTCTCAGTGGGAACGAAGTACGACAAAGCCCCTAAAACGGATGCGCAGGGCGGGGGGCAGCTGATCAGAATCTGTAGCAAGGATAACATCACACCGGAAACCGCAGAGAAATGTCCGCCGGAGGTGATCGTGCCTGCCTCGAGCGGACTCTACGCTTTCCGCATCATCCCGGAGCTTGGTGGAGTCGTCGCAGGATGGGACGTTCAGACCGGTGGTTGGGTGTTGACGGACACCTACATCCCAACTCTCAGTCTGCCACAGCGCCGCCTGCCCATCACTCCCTGAGCTGCGCGGTCAGTTTCCACGGATGGTGATGATCTCATCCAGCAGAGTTGCGGTGAGGTACATCATCCTCGCGTCAATTAATTCCGGCACATCAGCAGGAGAGTGGTACTCCTGAAAATGCCCCGTTGTGATGAATGCCGCGGGAATTCCCAACCGGTGAAAAATGATCTGGTCGCTGCGGTAGAAAAAACCATTCATGGAACCCGGTGGCATGAACGAAATGTTTTCCTTCTGGAATTTTTCACTCGCTTCCCACAGCGACTCTTTCAATCCTTCCGAGTGGAT
>Ga0272443_10004742_pt1 | contig 14540 bp, 9 predicted proteins | sample SSMAcet12_FD_193581 | JGI IMG/M metagenome (GOLD analysis project Ga0272443, IMG submission 193581) | Marine sediment archaeal communities from Little Sippewissett salt marsh, Falmouth, MA, United States - SSM-Acet-12 | ecosystem: Environmental > Aquatic > Marine > Wetlands > Sediment ...
ATCCTGTTCCAATAGTTGCTCGACTTCTTCGATATATTCAATAGATTCGCCGCGAAGAGCCGGTATGCATTCTGAAGATAATCGGCTTGGGTTAATCTTTTTGGAAAGCCCATCAAGCATCTCCGACGGAACAATACCCGGTCGCTGAGCTTCAATTTGTAGCGCAACATATGCTAACAAGGTTATATCGGAATTGGAATTCATCAAATCGTTCCAGGCTTTACAATTTACAAATTCCCCTAAATTCTCTTTTAACAGTATTTCCGCCTTACGCATTAGATTCTCGGTCGTGAATAATTCATAAATCGTATTTACCTTACCGATCTCAGAATTCTCATTGAAATATGAGGATAATAGATCGAAGCATATTTCCATTTTGTGAACCGCTTCGTCCCGTTTAAGAGACTCGTCATTAAGACCAACTGGAATCGAAGATTGAACCACGTAGCGGGCCGAATCTGTAAATTCTGGTAGATTGGATTCGGTTAATTCTGACTTGGCTATCTCAATTGATCTATTGGCAAGGATGTTTCTATAGATAAATCCCATTCTCCGGCCATCCAGTGAAACCTCACCATTTGATTCTCTCATTAATAAGTCAGCGAATTTCGCCAGAAACTCCGACAAAGTGCACATTTGAACTTTAAGATTGCTAAAATGCCTTGCCGCTGACTTGAGTATTTCAATGATCTTTAGTCCAGTTTCCTCGGTATCTTGTTTCGAGACAGTATGCATTTGAATATCATCCGACCATTCTGATATCGACGGGGCGTCATCTCCATTGATATGAGTAGTTACTAAAATTCTATCCTTCTCGTCCATCTGAAGCACGTCCGGAGGATAAACGAAGAAGGCAAAACGTCCAATCAATGCGTCATCCAACGCCTGGGTAGCCGAATATGATAACGGATTCATACAGGCATACACCCATTTAACGCAAGTGCTGTGCCCCATAATTTTCCGAGATCTAATAATCTCAAGCCATTTTGACTGAAGCTCCGGGATGGCGCGATTAAGTTCATCGATGAGTATTAGTTCCTTATCCCAGATAGTTACCTTTGATGGAACATATTCAACTACGCCATTTTTCAATTTTTCAATGTTTGGGAATCCGAGAATATCCTCAAACATCGCCTTTGAAGCATCATAGCACAAAAAACTTCGGTTGATTGCTTGCCCAATTTTGTTGGCAATGTGAGTTTTTGCTGACCCATGGTTTCCGATTAGTAGCAATGGATCACCGGTTAATAAGGATGACAGTATCAGGTTTTCGTCCTGTTCTTTCCATCCAAAGATTCCAAGTTTTTCGAGTAACATGGCTTTTACCTCCATATTTTTTTGTTTTAATGATTTTAGGACAAAAAAATTGGGAAACCGTTTTGATAGGTTCCCCTGATTAGTTTTTGATTGATTGTTTTTGAAGAAAGATATCAGACTTTAATTGCAGACATCTTCGAGCCTGACAATATCGCCGAAGGCTTCGAAGTCTCGGCAGTTTTGCGCCCGATTGAAAAGAATCGTGAGAGTTGTCAGTCCTTGTTTTTTAAGTTTCTCTGAATTGGCTTTTGACATTGACGCATAGCCGTCCGTAATGATAATGGCTTTATCGAGTTGTCGTTCAATAATAGATTCGGCAATGCAATCAAAATCAGTGCCGCCGGTCGTCTTGATCTTGCCCTGTAGCAAAGACCTGAACGGTATCTCAAACGTCTTGTTGCTGAATAGGAAGATGGACATAATTTCGTTTTTGAGATTCCGCAGGATTCCCAGTATCTTTGGCAGATATTGATCGACCGAGCCGCTGACATCCAGGTAAATGGCCAAGCCCTTATCTTTTTTGTTTGGCGTGGTTATTCGGTTATGGAAAAACCCGGGATAAAACCCGCTGGCAATTAAAACCAGGTCTCTTTTTGATGGATACAGTGGAATCGGGGAACAGCTGCTTCGCCGATCTCGGAATATCTCTTTGAACTTGTCAAGTTTACGCTGCGTGGTGAATCTTTGAAGAATGACGCGTTTAATCGACAGATGCGTTCTAAGCGCTTCCATAAACAAATCAAACAGATTACTGTTGTATCCGGCCATATTTGACATGTTGGCGGTGGCTGACCTTTTTATATCCTCAGCAATCTTCCCAACGACATCCTTAGGCAATTGATTACCGGTGCCAGAATTACCGTTATGTGTTCCAATCAGAAGAACACTGCTAACCTGCTGAATATCCAGTAATACTTTCAAGGTAGTTATTAATTCCCCGGTTGTCATTTTCGAACCGGCCGATCGGCAACCGTATAACCGGTCATAGACCCTCTCAAACCGGCTTCGAGACATCTGGCTTGATGAGCGAAGCAATCCTTCGACTCCTTCGCGGCTGTATAGCTTCCGAAACAGATTTCCCTCTCTTGATGCGCCGGCATAAACAGTGCTGATTACGGCGTTGATAATCGAGTCAGCGGCGATGTTCTCGATTTCGCCCGAACAATAGATGAAGTGGTTGAACATTGGATGCAGCAGCTCATGAAATATCAGACTGAATAAGTCTTCCTTGCATGAAACATGTTTCTTAACAAAATCCGGGTTGTAACAAAGATGGCCATCTTTTGAAATTTCAGCCGTCGGCTGATCCCGGTTTTCTTCAACCGATTTGATAAAACCGGCCGTGAATGAATCAAACCCCAAAGTATCCCGTAAGATTTGACGAACAGTTTCCAAGCTGATCTTCATTTTTGCACCTCCTAATATTTTTTGGATTAAATGAAAAACCCGATGCCTTTTCCTGAAATAGGCGTCGGGTTTCACAATTCAGATTGCTTAAAGACGGGATGTTATTCACATAATTTACTCCTTTCCATAAAGTTAAGCGCTTTTTAAGAATTTAAAGCTTTGACTACTGAAATCTCTCTTCTCGACGGGAATAGCTCCCCGGATATACAAACATGGTCAATATCGCTTACATCACACCATCCGGCAGACACGAAACAATACCAACCTATTCATTCAATACTCGAATCGTATTCAACTCATAATGAGGACACAATTCCAGCAATCAATCAACAATGATCGGAAAGAATCAATGGTTTATAAATCTTTCGAAGCGCGGCCCGACCCAAAAGTCGGGACGCGCGGCAAACAAAAACGCCGCAGCCATCACGACTGTTTGTGGGCCATGTAATCAATCGTGGTAACATGATTCCTGAGACGCTGTTCAAGAGACCAAACCCTATCCTCCAAACGTCTCAACCTCTCCCAATTGGATTTATCCGGCACTTCCCTAAACTCAGGCTCCTTATAAATAACCTTATCCCAACCAGGAACAACACGAACAATCCTGTCCACTACCGACTCACAATCCCCAACCCTTTTAATAGCCTCATCAACCTCATACATCCAACCCGACCCATAGCCAGACAAACCCAAACCATACTTCTCAACCATTTTCGAAACCTCCACGAAGCCCCAAGTGGACTCCGATTTTTTCGACCCACAAAAAAGCGGAGCCCACGGCACCAAAAAAGAAAACCAAACCAAAACCAAAAGGGGGCGACCCCGAAGGGGGAAAGATTTACTAAATAGTTCGCGATGAGCGAATCTATTAGATAAAGCTTTAGCCCCCCGTCAAAACGCAATCAAAACTAGCCCAACCAAAGGAGTCGATCCGATGCGGAATGATCTACTAAATAGTCGCGATGAACAAATCTATCAGATAAAGCTTTAGCCCCTCCCTCAAAATACAAAAATAATATCAACAATAATAACATATATTCGACTTATGTTACTTTGATTAATGAGTTGTGAATCATTGAGTTGCCATTAACATAATTGTAACGTAATGGTACTTTTCTAAGACAATTATGTTACTTTTTGGGGGTAGTTATGTTACTTTTTTCAGACAGTTATGTTACTTATTTTTACTTTTAAATAGGGTTTTGTTACTTTTTTTCGGTTAAATGAGCGTGGCGAGCGGGGTCTTGATGGCCAGGGATGGTCCCAGGATTGAATATCGGTTGTTTTCAATATCACCGCCTTTTATCCATATCTTATCTGAAATACCATTCCTGAAAATGGAGCTTCTATCGGTCATCCAGATAAAGTCAGTTGATGTCATTGATTTCGTAAGCTTACATAACTGTTGTAGCCTGTTTTCAGTATTGGCGACAAAAAGGGTTCTAAATCCATTGAATTGACACTGAAATAGGATTTCCAGTTTTTTGTAAGCTTGTTTTTTAAAGATGTGTTGGTAACAGAGAATCTTTTTACGGATGTCTTTGGAAGCCGGATTATAACTTGAAATTATCTCAGTTCCCATATCGACTTCAAGGAAAAAAAGCAATGATCTACCTTGTCCTTCATAAGAAATTGAAAATATACCATCGGGTATAGGGCTGCTCTCTGGCTGATAGTCATCGGTCTTAAAAGAATAATCCTTATAATGAAAAAGTGGCGAAAGGAAATTAGTATTTATCTGCGAAATGCACTCCCCTGCATGATTAAGATAAATCCTAACCCAGTTAAGCAGTAGCTGGTGCTCAAAATGACGGGGTTCTATACTTGGAAATGATTCCAACAAAAGCCCTGATCTTATTGCACCAATATCTTTCAATATTTTCACAGCACTATTAGACAAGGAAATCAGTCTTTCTGGCCGTCCGGAAGGGGGTCCGAAACCCCGAGTTGTAACATTAATCAATTTGGCTTTCGCAAATTCTCTGATTTTTCTGCGAGCCATCTGACGACTCGGAAAACATAACGCTGTTATTTGGGCTACTGATACTATTCTGTAATCCAGGAGCAACTTCAATAAATCAATATTTTTTCTGGTCAATTGATGTTCCATTTGGATTAAAAGTGGTAGAAAGCCGCCCGCTATTTCAGGATGGGATCATTATGAAAATAAAAGCGGGACTTTTAAATTAATGCCTAAATTGAATTATCTCTTTTTCTAATTGAATCAGGATGATATTATATAGGTTGCTATGTCAGAAAAACATAAATGGAAATTCAAAAGTCGGTTTCGTCGGGGCACTTTTGGCTGGCGGGGGACGATTCTGGCTTCAAAGCGATTGCGTGAGGCTGCTTTTGAAATCAAAAAAGTAAACAAATCTGATCCGGTTGAGGCGGGTGAAGGATCGGTTGCTCTAATAGAGAGAATTTGGCCGGCCCTGGAACATATTGATTCGTCTTCCGGAGCTCTCAGTAACGCAGTCCGGCGAATCCTGAAAGAGCTGATCCCGATTCTTATTAAAGCTCCGGCCGATAAAGCAACTCGAGAAAAATGGCTTGAGCGATTATATGACGCGGTCTTGAATGATGGAGTACAGTACTTAAGTCCTGTGGAGGAACGTTGGGGTGAGATTTGTGTGTTCCCCGAGTTAACAAATGAATGGGCTGATCGCATATTGCCGCTTTGTATGTCGTCAGACAATTCGGACAAAGTGTAATTAAATCTAAGACATAGTTTGTCTGATGGCAATGGCTTTTTTATAATTTCGTTTTCTCTGTTTCATTGTTCGTTCTTTGATTCGATCCCTTTCCTTCAGTATTCGCACCGCCCGGCCAGTGTAGACATCGGCCGGTGTCACATTATCCAGCGATTCATGATACCGCTGATAATTATAATACTCTACAAAGGCTTCAATTTCAGCTTTCAGATCATCCGGTGAGTAATAGTTGTCCAACAGCAGGATGTTCTTCATCGACCGATGATAGCGTTCGATCTTCCCCTGAGTCATCGGATGATATGGCCGACCACGAGTGTGTGTGAGTCCATTGTCAGCCAGGTAGTTTTTCAACTCACCGGAGATATAGCAAGGACCATTGTCGGACAGCAGGCGCGGGCGATGGCGGACATAAGCGTGGTCTACGCCTGATTCAGCGATGGCCATGTCGATCGTTTCTTTCACATCCATTGCTGACATGCCACTGCAGAGTCTCCACGATAGAATGTAGCGGGAGTAATCATCCAGCACAGTCGACAGGTAATACCAACCCCAGTGGATCACCTTCAGATACGTGAAATCGGTCTGCCATAACTGGTTGACCCGAGTTGTCGGCTGATCAAACTTGTCTTTGGCCGTCAGCACGGTATAGGCCGGACTTGTAATCAGATCGTTGGCCTTCAGGATACGGTAAACACTCGATTCTGAGATATAATATCCTTGTGTATCAGTGAGATACCAGGCCAGTTGACGAGGCGATTTGTCCAAATGCTCAAGGGCTGTTTCTACCACTTTCTTCTTCACATCAGGTGGAATCGCATTCCAGAATCGCTGACGATGCGGCGGCTTGGATGCCAGAGCATCATAACCGCCTTCACGATACCGGCGATACCAGTCATAGAACGTGCTGCGATTGATATCCAGCTCGACCAAAGTCCGCTTTACTCCCAAAGATGAGTTCTCGACTGTTCGGATAATCTCCATCTTCTCTGATTGGCTGTAGCGCATATATCGGTGACGCCTCACTCCAAACCAGTCAGACTTTTTTTCGCCAGCCGATACTTCAAGCTCAGTTCGGCCACTAACTGCTTGAGCTGGTCATTCTCACAGCGAAGATCGGTTACTTCTGAACTGGTCGCCTCACGGGCCGTATCTCCCGCAAGACGCTTCTTACCGGCCTCCAGGAAGTCTTTGCTCCAGCGATAATATAGATTGCTGACAATCCCTTCGCGACGACATAGCTCCGCGATGCTGACCTCACCCTTAAGTCCTTCCAGCACAATGCGAATCTTCTCCTCGGTGGAATACTTACGCCTCGTATTCCGCCGAATCTCCCTGACCACGGATTCTGGACTCTGGTTTCCTTTGGCATTCATGACTAACTCCTTTCTGACATGCCCAATCTACGAAACCACGTCTTAACTTCAAGCCATTCGTGTCCGGATTATGCTGAAACGACACAATATTGTTCGGTGATAAAATCATAAATTGAGTATTTGATATCACCCTCATAACTATCACCCTTGACCGTGACGGTGGCGGTCAAGTCGGACTGGTTGACCATTTTGGGGTCGCATATATTTCCCGACCGCATTATACTATCAATGGCATCTTCGGCAATATTGACAATAACATCGCTGTTGTCTGTTGGTGAATGTGCCAATAAGACAAAAACTATTTCCTGCATAATGTCAGAATAATGATCTCCATGAGAATAGCCGACATTGCTTGACGCGGCGTGTTCTCCTGGGTGTCCTCTATATGCGCGGATAGCCTTCATTATTCTATCCCGCAAGTGTCCCTCTATAACCTTAATGGCAAATAATATCTGATCGTTATTCCATCCAGTCTTAGGGGTGGCAACTGTTCTTTCCTTAAATTTTAACATCACTCTTTCCATTCTCACCGGGCAGGGCAGTCCATTGCCCTCGGTGGCATCCATACCCGCCCGGATACGGTGTTACAATGCCTTAGACAGCCATATCCGACGTGCGGATAGGACTATCCATTAGTTACCGGCTCACCTTCTCCTTTGAATCCCCACCAGTCGGGTGACTGGTTTTGCAAACAGAAATCGTTATTCCATAACCATAACGAATGTTAATTGAGTAATGACAGATTCAAGCAAACCAATATTACGACATTTGTCAACAAAAAATAATGCAAACTAATCTATTTTCTGTCCATTGTAAAAAAACAATGGGGCGCAAGCGGTTAAGTCCGCGCCCCTGTCGCCTGGTTAGTGTGTCAAACCGGATGATTAAAATTACTTCTCCAATTTATCGTCGAGGTAGTCCTTGATTCTGTACCAAGTAAGGTTAAATATCAAGCCTGAAGTGAGTGTCGAAACAAGATAATCATTATCTCATTAATGGAATAATAGATATTATATTGTAGCTTGACACACAATAGGCTCTTTATTATAATAAATGCGTGACACTCAATAATTTTCGATCTTAGGGCCTATTCTCTTGTGTGTGGAATGTGACAGAAATCACTTGCGCATCCGGGACAAATCGGCCATATTGTCGCTGTTATATATATAGCTATAGGCGGATGCTCCGTCCTTCTGTATTCAATTCAACACACTGTTACTTTCACATCAGGGACGGAAGTCTCCTCCCCAACATTCGTTATCAAGGTGGTTGCCAATTGTAGATAACTGATGCGAGGAGTATATGATGAAATCACGGATTGCCATTGTCGCAGTGACATTGATTTTGGCATTATTTGTTTCAACATCGATTGAGTCTGCTGGTATTACAATTGTAACTCATGGTGCCGGCTGGTATGAAGAGGATATTACATGGCTTACAAGTATGGGATATTCCATTAGTGATAGGTTCAGTATAGAAGGCACCTATACCCCTTTAGGCTATATCTGGATTAGGGATAACGAGACTACCTATTCTGAAAATCTGAGTAGTTTAGAGATTGACAACTTTGATAGTGAATTCGTTATAGTGCTGAATTGGTCAGATAGAGCGGCATTGTGGCCTCCAACGACAACCACAACAGTTGCAGAAATATTCGTAGAAGAACTATTGGTAAATTTGGACAATAAACTATTGGGTACTCCAATACATTTAGTGGGCTTTAGCCGAGGCGGATCATTGGTATGTGAGATAGCCCGACTATTGGGAGAGAAAGGAATCTGGGTAGATCATGTAACAACTCTTGATCCACATCCAGTTGACGATGTAGTTAAAAGCCAAGATGAGAATTCAAATGATAGCAACAAATTGACATCACCCAATGGCATTCTTGATCCGGATCCGACAACCTATGAAAATGTTATATTTGCTGACAACTACTATCAAAGACATAGTATTGCGATAAATCCATGGGATTGGTTAGATTTTGATGGGATGCCAGTCTTTGGAGCATATAATAGGTTTCTAAATCATGATAGCATTACTCAGGGGGGAAATGCAGGCCGCGATCATTACAACATCCATCTTTGGTATCATGGGACAATTGATACAAGGGATTATTGGAACATCTGTGATGGTGAATACTGTATATCTCCCAGCACTAGATCGTTATGGTATGTTGACAACGAGGATGGAGGTAAAGGAACTGGACTACGACTGAGTAGAACATCAGAGCATTTGCAGGGATCGTTGCGCAACACGAATTATACTCCTTCTCCCGGTCACGGTATTGTTCGCAGTGGCTACAGCATATATCTTGGAGGTGCGGGTAGTCGAACTAATCTATCTGATAAGAGCGGCGCAGAATGGCCAAACATACTTGAAGCGGAAGTAATATACGATGGTGCTCCACTGGATGCAGGAAACCACTTTGTCGATTGTACTGCATCAATTGCAGTCAAGCTCAAATACTCATGTTATCATACTACATCCCAAATTATCGTATTTATTGATGATGACTTGAATCCGTTCAATGGTAATGGAGAAAACATTGGGAACACTAGCGTCTCATCTACAACCAGAGCTGATTCAGTTACGGTGCCGGTAACAGTAACTGCCGAGGGACCATATTTCATTTGTGCCAAGATTACCGACAACACATATGGTCATACGAGATATCTATATGCTAAGCCAAACATGTATTTTCACGAGGACCCTGTTGAACCTGTCTTACCTCCGGATAACGTAGTAGCATCAAAAAGTACATCTCGGTACAAGATCACGATTACTTGGGACAGTCCAGGAAACGCTGACGAGTATCTGATTTATAGGAACACAGTTGACAATTCAAGTACGGCTCAGTTGTTAGATGTCATTACTGCCTACTATGAGCCTCATTACTATGACACTACTGCCGCAGAGGGCCAGGTTTACTACTATTGGATAAAATCGCGTCGGCTTGACCCATTTGGTGAAAGCATATTCAGCGAGTCAGATTGGGGTATGGCAGGAGAACCTGTTCCCGAAGTGCCACACAGTATCGACATCATTCCGGTCAATGTCTCATTTTGCGGAGACTCAGTGGTCTATACGTTGCAACCGAGATTATACGAAACCGAGTATAGATGTATTCGACCAGGTGAAAGAATCGTCTGGGAATTGCAAGGATGCTCCGGAGCATGGTTAGAACTAAATGGGGCGGCTTATGGCCAGTATTTAGAGATTATTTCGGGTGAGAATGTCTGTGAATCTGACTTTCCTCAATTAAAATACCTGGGCCCCGGGATCTGCGATGTGTCGGTGAATTTGAGGGTCGTCGGACTGAATATGTGGCACATAGAAAGAACCTTACATCTCGATCCAGAGTGTCCAGATACTGTCAATCCTATTATCACAATTCAAGCTGGTCAACAAACTAGCAATGGTAAAATTGAGTATGATACTTCTGGGAATACTCTTATTTGGGAGAGAGGGTATAGTACAGTTGTGACAGAGACGAGAAATTGGACAGAGGTTTGTAGTCACAACGAAAATTCAGATTCAAGGACAATCTCTCCGTCAGGAGATAGCGTCTTTACAGTTAGGACAGACTATCAACACTACTTGTTTGCAACCACAGACTGCCAGTTGCTCACAGAATGTAGCTCTCTCGAAACAGATGTTATTGATTGGTCTGATAACTCCAGACGAATTGCATTCAATACAGAGGGTACACTAAGCAATCATGTCAGGATTTTCGATCCAGCGACGTGCGGGCTGATCCATACATGTATTGCGCCGGTAAGTGATGACATTAAGGATTTGGACTGGAGGAATAATAAGTTAGCCGCTCTTGGCCTCCAGCGTCAACTCACTGTTTGGAATACTACAAATGATTCTTATAATGAACTGTGGTCATATGTCGAGCTAGGTTGCTCCCCAAACAATCTCAGCTGCAAATTCAACTCGGATGCGTCGCAACTAGCAGTAGTATGGGAGCAAGAAGACTACAATCCTTGCACAACTGACAATCTTGTCATATTTGATGCTGCGTCGGGTGGCGTGATCAACTCCACGGTGTATGGTGGAGATATGGCGGATAATCTAACTGACATTTGCTGGTCACCTGACGATTCTAAGCTACTAGTTGTTGGGAAGCAGACTTTTGTTGCTACTATTTTCGACGCCCTCACCCTTGAGCCATTACTCAATCTGAATTCAACAGGTCCTGGCTCATGGTGCGATTGGTCAAATAAAGATGTAATTGCTATTCGAGACAGCGAAGGACTACAAATCTTCACACCCTTTGATGTTGAAGGACCTACAGTTAGTCTAAGCATTCTTGGTGGAGAAGTGTATGATACAACTTATGGCATCTCAATACTGATTGAGGATGCATATAGCGTGCATCTTGATTCTGTCAGTGTTAACATAAACGATAATGGTTGGTTACATATCTGGGATCCATCTCTAAAAGCAACTTGTGATTCGACGACCTGGAGCTATGAAATAAAGCCCGCTGGACTACCATCCGGACTGAATAGTATAGAGGTTCGCGCTATAGATCGCATGGGAAACGCGGGAACAGCTTTCACTGTGGTTACGGATGTTGAGGTAGTTGATAATACTGGTTTACCTGTCGATTATGCATTGCAGCAGAATTACCCTAATCCATTCAACCCTTCAACTGTGATTAAATTCGAATTGCCGCGTCGATCAGAACTCAGTATAACTGTCTATAATCTACTTGGGCAGAGAGTTATAGATTTGGTGGATGCGGAATATCCGGCCGGGAATCACGAGATCACGTGGGATGGTAAGTCTTCCAGCGGCCAGCAAGTGTCAACGGGTATCTATTTCTACCGTATAGTTGCCGGAGATTACATTAACACTAAGAAGATGATCCTTTTGAAGTAGGTTCTAATTATATGAGATATTCAGCGACTCTACTATATTACTTGTTGCTTACCGTTATTGCGATCGCTGTTTGTGTCGATATTTCTTGGTCCCAGGATATGGAGATATATGATACCAAGTACGGTATCAAAAATATCACACCCAGCATTATTATTGATGAGAATAGTCTCACTGGTGATTATGACGTGTACTCGGTCAGCAAATATGGGCTTAGGAATATCTCTCCCGACGCTGTAATTGAAAACAACGAATACTTGGGCACTTGGAAGGTTTATCGAGTCAGCGACTATGGGGTGAAGGACTTCATCCCATCGATGGAAGCTAAAGAGAATGACTTTGATGGGACTGTTCGCATTTATAATGTCAACGAATTGGGATTAAAAGACATAGCACCGTCAGCTATCATTGAAAGGTCCTCATACTCCGATGAGATCAGAATCTACGAAGTAAGTGATTACGGTATCAAGAATATCTCCCCTTCAGAGGTAATTCGTAAACAAGGTGGCCAGTACAATGTCTACAATGTAAGTGAGTATGGCATTCCGGAAATCACACCATCCCGCATTATCGAGGTCAAAAACCAGCCTACAGTCTTTGGGATTGTGCTTTTGCCGTCAATAAAGCAAATCAAATACGATCCCGCAAACACCAAACTCAAAGCCATTCAGCGTTTCAAGGAGTTACCGGATAGCCTGAGCGAGAAGGAGGAATGGCGATCAAGCAAAAAGAAGAAAGAGTCTGAGGGGGAGTGATTTGTGAACGAGCATGTGGGCGAAGAACATATTGTCTGTCCGTACTGTGATGCCACACTAAGGATTCCCAAGACCCAGCAGACACTCAAGATTACTTGCCCAAGCTGCACTTCAGTTTTCTTCCACAATCTTCCGAGAAAACGGCCAGGAATAAATAAGAAGCTGGTTTGGGGGGCTATAATTGTTGCAGTCGTCGTTCTGTTTGCTCTACTGAATCAGAGTGATGGGCCGCATTCACCAACAAGTACTGATCGCGATGTTACTAGAAGCACTCCGAGCAATTGGATCTCAGTTTCCTATGGTGGCCTGGTAGACAAGAATCTATTCACCCATAGCGGCGAGACGGTTAGCGCCATAATTACACAGATTCCGCAATACGACGATGAGTTCAAGGGACTAGTTCAGCCTTACTTGGAACCGTTTTCTGTACTATGTCACGATGTGCTGCTAGCCGTCAATGGTCCGGACACCTTGCCATTTGTCAATATTGCCAGTCACTACCCCGTTGGTTCCGAACAACCAGCATGGCTAGCCCTATTTAGGGAAGGCCACTATCAGCTCTACTACAGTCCAACCAAGATCAGGTTGTTTCTAAAGGGAACAAGTACCAAGCGGAGTTTTGAGAACAACAAGTCGGTCGTGCGACATGCCATAAATGATGTTGTTGGCAGCGATGCAACAGAGATTGACACCGTGGAAGTGTTCGTCTTCACTAATGACTACGCTTCGACGACTATCAAACTAAATACGATTCCAGCCTCATACTGTATAGGAGACTTGGATCTTGGGCCCACACGTCGCTCAATCGATCTTGATGCGATAGCCGATTTCCTGGATGAGGGAGTAATTCTTGAGGCTGTAGAAGTAGACCAGAGCAACGATCTGTATTTCTATGGCAAGGCATCGGAAAAACAGACTTTAGCAGGTGCCGCGTTATCTATCTCAGACTTGGCTGTGATTTACAGATCCGTATTTCATTTTGGAAATAACTCACCCTATATCAGCCTGGATAAGCACGAAGACAACAGATATGCGAAAGTCAACTTTGGAGGACACTTAGAGAATACCCACGCAGGACATGTCGTGCTGGAAGCTGACAAGCTGTTTAAGGCACTGAGTACAGGCATTGACCCGAATACTCACAGGATTATCAGAGACCGCATCACGAAAGCCGTACCGGATTTCTTGACGGAAGACGAGCGATCCTTAATGGAGCATTCTGGAACGGGTCACACTCAGATTCGATACTGGTTCTACCCTGATTCAATCGGCACAGTAACTGATGGCTCTATTGGTGCAGTCCTTACAAATCAGTTTCTGGCGGACGTCGAGCGAATGGACATGCCACTGAATGTGAGCAGTGCTGTTCGCAGGACTATCGGTCACCTGAACAATCACTTTTCTCAGTATGAGAGAGCATTTCGGACGTTTCAGGAGCTTAGTACCGTTGGCAGGTTGATGGCATTAGTGAACTGGCTGCACGGAATGGATATATCCGACAGAGTAGAGCTTGACGAGCTGCTATCCGTTAGACTACCAGCATTTGAGACTCCAAAGAGAACCACGAAGATGCTGGCGGTAACAGCTGCTGCATATCCGACATCCTCCTTCGCCGGTGCAAGAGATATCCGCAACAATTCAAAAGTGTATTACATCTCCAGTATGTTAGAGAAGTGTGCTGCAAATACAACCGACAAGCGATTCTTACAAATGGCTGGTACCTACTTTGATAACCTCGACGCCAAAGAACTCGCTCCGCCCCAATATACGAGCCTTGAGTCTCAGGCCGAATCAATGGAGGCATCGATCAATTACTATGATGAGCAATTGGAATCCCTTGATAGGCAAATTCAGCAGAGTGAGCGGACACTGAATGAGTACAGCTCGGTATCAATAAATAAACACAACGCACTAGTTGATAAGTATAACGACATGCTCATCGCCCAGAAAAAGAGAATCGACGACTATAACGTCATCATAAATCGCATCAACAATATGAATCTGGTCACAAACTGTATCACATCAGTCGGCGGCGGCATAAACCTGAGGCCTAAAGAGTTTAGAAAGATCACTCGCGCCAAGAA
>Ga0272443_10004744_pt1 | contig 14532 bp, 20 predicted proteins | sample SSMAcet12_FD_193581 | JGI IMG/M metagenome (GOLD analysis project Ga0272443, IMG submission 193581) | Marine sediment archaeal communities from Little Sippewissett salt marsh, Falmouth, MA, United States - SSM-Acet-12 | ecosystem: Environmental > Aquatic > Marine > Wetlands > Sediment ...
CACTACTGGGGTGATGCGCCAATACTGCGTCTACACCGTCAAACAAGCCGTCCCTGACCATCCATATCTTGCCTACAAGGGTCTCCTCTGCGTGACAACCATAGACCTTGAGGGTTCCACCGACATTGTTCTCCTCCATAGCGGTCTTCAACGCGATAGCTGCTGCAATAGAGCCTGCTCCATAGATGTTGTGTCCACATCCGTGTCCGGGAGCGCCTTCCTTGATTGGCTCCTTGTATGGTAGTGCCTTCTGGCTGATGCCTGCTAGGGCGTCCAGTTCTCCGAGGATGCCGATTGTTGGTCCTTTTCCGTTGCTCCATGTTCCCATGAAGGCTGTGGGCATCTCCGCGACGCCTCGGTCTACCTTGAATCCTGCTTTCTCGGTGATGTCTGAAAGATATTTGGATGTCTTGAACTCAAGTAACCCAAGTTCAGCGAAGCTCCATACCTTGTCGCTCCACTCGATGATCTTTTTCTCGTTCTCGTCAATCCATTGATAAGCGGTTTCTTTCAACTTTGATCAAATATGCATGCGTCTATGAATGTTTTAAAACCATCCACCCGGTTATGGAGCCCACCGTGGAAGCCTTGACTGGACAGCCTGATACAGGAAACGCCCTAAACCAACTGTGATAGCCCCCTGAAGCAGGTTAAAAACACCGATTAAAGGAAGCAACCCTATCGCAGCCTCCATAGGCACCCTGTAGATATTTGGCAAAACGTAGAGATTCACAGCGCTCATTACCAGCACACGCGAAGCTAAACCAGTCCCCCACGAGATATACTTTGATCCTCCAAACTTGTCTCCTATGAATAACCCGAATACCGTTGACAACTCAGCAGCCACCTTTATAGAAGCAGATATGGGGTCTCCACTTCTGGCCATTATTCCTACACCTGCAACGATTGATGTCGTGGCTGATGATGGGAAACCATAGAGGAAGAGGCTTAACGCGATTGGTACACCGGTAAAGTCAAACTTGAGGACCGGGTACCATGGAAAAGGAATCTTCAAACCAGAAAACTTGAGGGTATAATCAAAAACAATAACCAACGCAGCCAGAATAGCCGTACCAGTCAACCGGGCTGATTTATTTTCTTGACCCATCAAATTACAACGCCAATCAAAAGTGGATAAGTGGATAAAAAAGATGCGACCAAAAATTAAACCGAGTCATCAACAAGGTCCAGTTTGTGACCGAACCGCTCTTTCTTTGTCCGCATATAAGCCTCATCGTCACCATGCACAGGCAACTCTAATGGGACACGCTCAGTGATCTCCACACCATACCGGGCAAGCTGATCAATCTTATCAGGGTTATTCGTCAACAACCTGACACTCTTCAAACCCAGCTTCCGTAACATAGCAGCCGAGACCTCATAGTCCCTTGGATCAGGCTCAAACCCAAGATGCAGGTTCGCATCATATGTATCGAAGCCTTGGTCCTGAAGCTGATACGCCTTTATCTTGTTCACCAAACCGATGCCTCTGCCTTCTTGCTGCATATACAAGAGAAGCCCCAAGCCCTCACGATCAATAATCCGCATAGCAGTATGAAGCTGAGGCCCACAATCACAACGCCGAGACCCCAAAGCATCACCCGTCAAACAAGCACTATGCAACCGAGTCAAGACATCCTCTGCCCCGTAGACATCGCCTTTCACCACAGCAATATGATCCTTATGGTCTTTGTTATTCGCAAACCCAAGAATCATAAAGTTCCCATGCTCGCTGGGTAACTCAGCTACAGCCACCAATGTAATACAAAGCGCCTTGGAACAGGTCTCGCAAGCCCAATTGAACTCACAGCCCTTGTACTCAGAGATATCAGCATCCCGGATGCCGTAATAAGACTCCATGAAATCAAACAAAAAAACACACCAAACATGATAAATTTATCCACAGACATCTAAGAAATTCTTATATCGTTCAATGCTTAAGAAACGAATAGAGAAAAAATGACAGAAGCCTACGTATGTAAAGTAACCTCCGTTGGCCAAGTCACGCTACCTAAAGAGATTAGAGACGAACTCGCCATATCTAAAAACGACTATATTATAATCGAGAAAATCGGAGAAACTTTTTTCATAAAAAAACTCCAAGAAGAAAAAAAAGTATTAACAAAAGTCAGAGAAAAGGTCAAGAAAAGCGGAATAACCAGAGAAAGACTATATGAAATAATCGAAGAGGAATCCGAGGATGCTTGGAAGAAACATCAAAGCATTCCTTGACTCTAATACAATCATTATCGGGCTATTATTCGAAGGAAATGAAGCAACACTCCTAGAACTAGGACGAATAAAAGCAATCCAACTCATAACAAACCAATACGTCATCGATGAGGTGAAACAGGTACTCACAAGACCGGAATTCAATCTCACAACAGAAGAAAACCGAGGCCTCACCAGATATCTAAACACATGCCTAACTATAACAGAAGACCCACCCAAAGAAGCCATAGAAGGAAACATCAACATGCTAAACGATAAAAAAGACATTCCAGTAGCACTTGGAGCCATTCAATCAAAAACAGACTATCTAGTAACAGGAGACAAAGAACTCCAAAACCACCCAAACCTTCCAACCATAACCACAAAAAACCTACTAGACAAAATACTTCCAAAAAAACAGTCACAAAAAAAATAAAACCCAGAGAAAATTTTTTCCCAAAGTTCCCACCAGTAGACACCAAAAGGACAGGTCCCCCTGCCCAAAGCCCTTAAAAACACGTAACGTGCACATATGGGCTGTGAAGGAAGTGCATCAACTCCAATATCTACGGGCGGAGTCGACGATCTCCGCAATCTGATTCTACGCACCCTAAACGATAATCAGCTACTAGTCCTAAACACAATATCAGAAAAGGATCAAAGCCTAACCAGCTTGCTAAAGCAGATATCAAACGAGTACGGAATCCCCCTATCCACCCTAAAACTAAACGCAAGAATACTCCGAGAGCTAAACCTCATCAGCTATGGTAATATTCGCAACAAGCGATCAGCCAAGCTAGAGAGCCTAGGAAGATTCATACTGCGACTAATGCTAGACGAGCCAGAGGAGGCAACAATCCAGTTCGCCGACTAAAATTACATTATTCTTTTATTATATTCTAAATACAATACATGCTATGGATATACCAGCAGATACAACTGATACACTACGAAACCTCATACTGGAGTCTGAGCTAGAACTCAGCAAATCAGGTATATCCGTAATAGACGAAAAAGAAAACATAGTATACTGGAACAAAAGATTCCTCGAAATCTGGAACCTCAAAGAAAAAGACGTCGCAAACAAACCACGAAAAAACGCGGTAAAAAAGATACTAGACCTACTGGAAACCCCGGAATCATTCCAAAATACACTAGATAGGGCCTACAAGAACAAGGACTTTGAGAGCACAGACATCATCCACTTCAAAGACGGCAAGATAATCGAGCGCAGAACAGTCCCCCTCAAACAAGATGACGAATACTTTGGACGGATCTGGTACTTTGCGGACATAACTCAGCAAACCAGACGCGAAAAAGAGATGGAATCCTATACAAGCCAACTCCAACGCATGGTAAGCAACAGAACACAAGAACTAATTGAAGCAGAGAAGATGGCGGCATCAGGCAGCCTAGCAAGCGAGATAGCACACGACCTACGCAGCCCACTCCAATCCATCAGAAACGCTACCTATATGATGAAAAAAGACCCCGAGAAGTTCGAGGTAGGCTTGGAACTCATAGAAAAATCAGTGGTCAGAAGCCTAGAAATGCTGGAATCAATGCGAAGCAGCACAAGACAACTAGAGCCCAAACTCAGACGCACAGACCTAAACAAGATAATCAAGGAAAGCGTCGAGGAACTACCACACCCGGCAAATATCACAATACAGCTTGAGCTAGATGACGCAATAGAGGCTTGGATCGACGGCTCCCAGATAAGAAGAGTCTTTGACAACTTACTTCTGAACGCGGTGGAGGCAATGCCCAACGGTGGATTAATCACCGTCACAAAACAAAGAGACGACAAGAAATTCATCATTCAGATAAGCGACACAGGCGTAGGCATACCCGAAGAAGTATTACCTAATCTATTTGAGCGGAAATTCTACACCACCAAACCCTACGGACTCGGACTAGGACTCAGTTATTGTAAACGTACCATTGAGAGCCACGGCGGCGCATTAATGGTGGACAGTGTTCTAGGAAAGGGCACCGTATTCACATTAGAGTTACCCCGAATAAGCTAACGATATTCTTCGGGTATATCCTCACCTTGCATCAAACGCTCTATCATGGCATCGATCTCCTCTATAACCTTCTTGCGGTCAACCTTACCCAGCAATGTAAGGGGCAACGAGTCTCGGAACATGATCTTTGTAGGAACCTCGTACTCCTCAAGACGCTCTCTACAGAGCGCTAGAAGCTTCTTCTCAAGACTAGCCCGATCAACGCCTTCCCTTGACACCACGATAGCTCGTATATCGGTGTTACATCGGAGAGGATCAGGCACACCGAAAGCCACAGCATGAACCACATCAGAGTGCCCAGCTAACACTTCCTCAACAAGAGTAGGCCAAACAGTATGACCAGCAGCAACTATTCGCTCGTTTTTCCGTCCAATGATGTATAGATAGCCTCGTGGGTCACGGTACCCAATGTCTCCTGTGTAGAGCCACCCATCTTTTACTACCTTTGATGTGGTCTCTGGGTCGTCTAGGTAGCCTTTCATTAGTTGTGGCCCCCGTACTATTATCTCGCCTTTCTCACCAGGCTTCATCTCTATCTCACCCAGCTGCAGGTCCATTATCTTGACCTCGGTGTCTGGGTAGGGTAGTCCTGTGCTTTCATAGACTGGATCGCCTTCGACTGGTGTGGCTGCAACGGTTGGCCCTGACTCTGTGAGCCCGTATCCTTGGTACATTCGTGCTCCGCAGAGTTTCTCAAACTGTTTCATGAGCGGTACTGGGATGTGTGCGCCTCCTGAGCTGCAGGTGGTGAGGCTTGTGAGATCGTGTTTCTCTACCTGTGGATGTTCAACTACTTCTCTGATGAGCCTTGGAATCAGGGGAAAGTGGGTTACCTGATGCTTCTCAGTCACCTTGATTATGTCTTCAGCGGTTGGATTCGGGATCAACGCCATGGTACACCCGAAGCTAACAGCCTCATTCATCACCACCAACCCATAACTGTGGAAGAAAGGCATGGCACAGAGAATCACAGGATAACCAGCCGGCTGCTGCTTAGAACTGTATCCCCAGCCTCTAAGCCAGTGATATGACTGAAGTGCGTTTACGACTTGACTGTAATGGGTTAGCATGACACCTTTGGGCTGCCCAGTGGTTCCGCTTGTGAATAGAATCACCGCCACATCTTCTGTTGGATTAATCTCGGGGTAATCTGCTAGCTTTGTACCTGTTATCAGGTCCTCGAAACGGTTAGAGCCTGTTGGTCGTTTGATCCTGTATTTTACTCGGCTGAGTGCTCGTAGGCGGCTTGGTACATAGTAGGCTGCCTCGGCTATGATGAGCTCTGGGTATTTATCGGGGAGTTTCTCTAGGAGCCTGTCCAGTATTATTAATAGTTTTGAGCCTGTGACCGTGATTTGTCGCTCTATTTCTTCAACTGATTGGAGGGGGTTCAGGGCTACGACTGTGGCTCCACATAGAAGCACGGCGTTGTATGCTATTATGAACTGGGGGGTGTTGGGAAGCAGTAGGGCTACTCGGTCGCCTTTCTTTATCCCCATTCCTGTAAGGTTCGCTGCGAAACACTCTGTCTGCTCCCAGAGAGTAGCGTAATTGTGGGTGGCGTCAAGGTAGATTACTGCGTCTCGGTCTGGGAACTTACGTGCACTGTTTCTCAGGAACTCGTAGACGGGCATCTCGGGGTATTTGATTGAGATGGGTACGCCTCTGGGGTAGCTCTCAGGGACCTCCATGTTGAAAGGGGGATGACGGGCTGCTTAAAAATTGATGGGCGATGATGTTTTATCGCCCCAGACTGGTTTTCTCTTGATAATGTTGAAGCCTGAAGGAATCTATGTGCCAAACATCACCCCGTTCAACAAAAAGGGGGAGATCATGTACGACGAACTTGCAGAACTCGTAGAGCATTGGATAAAGGGGGGAATATCGGGGATAGTAGCTAACGCCAGCACGGGTGAAGCCCCTTACCTGTCAAGAAGCGAGAAAATGAAGCTCATAGAGTTCATCAAGAAAAAAGCAAAGGGAAGAATACAAGTCTTCGCGGGTACAGGCGCCATGAGCACATGGCAAACCATAGAATTAACCAAGGACGCGAAAGACGCTGGCGCAGAAGCCGCGTTGATCACCACGCCTTTCTTCTTCAAACCAAACGATGAGGAGATAGCCCAGTACTTTATCGATGTAATTAACGCCGTGGATATGCCGGTTATTCTCTATAATGTCCCCAAGTTTACAGGATACAGCGTCAACCCTAAGGTGGTAGCAAAGATCGCTGATGAATGCAGTGGCTTGGTGGCCATGAAGGATAGCAGCGGTAATCCGGGTAACATGGCGGAGGTCATCAGGCTCTGCGGAGACAAGATTAATTGTCTGAGCGGTTCAGCGGATATGATCCTCCCCACGTTGATGCTGGGGGGAAAAGGCGCTATTGTTGCCGTTGGTAATATAATCCCATCGGAATGTGTTGAACTCTACAAAGCCTATAAGAAAGGTGACCCGGTGACCGCGGGGAATTATCAGCATAAGGCGAGTTATGTGAATAAGGTCTTGGTTAGGGAGCTTCCACAGATAGCTGCGATCAAGTATGCGGTCTCGGAGAAGGGATTTGATGCAGGGGTTCCAAGGAAGCCCTTAACTGAGCTAACACCGGACGCTAAGGCTGCTGTTCGTGAGGCTATGAAGCTGTTTTAATCTCTTTTATCATGGCTGTCTTGTTTTGATAATAGACAGCATCTATTTTCATAAAGTTCATTTTCTCCCAGAAACCAAGTGCCTCAGCCTCAGAATCGATCTGAATAAAAGCTACGCCAATGTTTCGAGCGAAATCCTCAATCTTCAGGTATAGTGCTCGCCCGTATCCGTTACCACGCTGATCTTCCTTGATGACAATATTTTCGATGTACAAGGTGTTATGCTGGTATGCCTTGGAGTCATCCATCAAGAGTATCTCGGCGTACCCAAACTCGTCTCCAACTACCCAGTGTGAACCCGGACCGTAATCGTCTCTGGGTCCCCTGAGCACCATTAATCCATCTGGAGAATATGATCGCCGGTGTCTTGCTTTGATGTTTGTGCTCAACGGGTTCTCGGTATGCTGATACCCGTCTCTTGTATTCAGTTTTATCATATTGACGCCCGGTAAGAAGGTTGATATTTATTAGAGATGGCTGTAGACTAACCCTACACAACTGGTGAAAGCTGATTGGTACTTGAGAACCTAGGAAGCAACCTCTACAATGCTATACAGAAGCTGGTGAAAGCCCCAGTCGTAGACGAGGCAACAGTAAAGGAGCTAGTAAGAGACTTCCAACGAGCCCTACTACAGGCAGACGTAAACGTAGCCTTAGTTATGGAGCTGAGTCAGAACATCCAGAAACTGGCTCTTGAAGAAAAGCTACCACCGGGCATCAGCAGAAGAGAACACATAGTCAAGGTAATCCACGACGAACTTACACACTTCGTAGGCGACCAGCCTCAGGAGCTAAAGATCGTCGCTGGTAAGCAGAACGTCTTGATGATGGTGGGTATTCAGGGAAGCGGAAAGACCACCCACAGCGCGAAACTGGCTAAGTATTTCCAGAAACGCGGCTTCAAGGTGGGACTCATCTGCGCAGATACCTTCAGACCCGGCGCATACAACCAGTTGAAGCAACTCGCGGAATCAATAAACGTGCCCTTTTACGGTGAACCAGACGCTAAAGACGCGGTAGCCGTAAGCAGAAGAGGCGTAGCCCACTTCAAAGACCGAGAAGTAGTCATACTAGATACCAGCGGACGCCACAAGGAGGAAACCGGACTCATCGCAGAAATGCAGCAAATAGAGAAAGCGGTCAGCCCCCACGAGGTAATCTTGGTACTGGATGGCACAATTGGTCAGCAAGCATCAGCACAGGCCACAGCATTCAAAGAAGCCACCAAGGTCGGAAGCATCATCGTATCCAAGCTTGACGGTACAGCCAGAGGCGGGGGCGCATTGAGCGGCGTCGCTGCCACAGGAGCACCCATCAAGTTCATCGGAACAGGTGAAAAGATCGAGGACCTTGAGGTTTTCGTTCCAAGCAGGTTCATAGGACGACTCCTAGGAATGGGAGACATCGAGGGTCTTGTAGCCAAAGTCAAGGAAGCCGAGACACCGGTCTCAGAGAAGGATATAGCCGCCATGATGAGCGGTAAGTTCAGTCTCCAAGACATGTACAACCAGTTTGAGGCAATGCAAAACATGGGACCACTCCAAAAAGTACTTGGAATGATCCCCGGATTCAGCTACCAACTACCAACCGATGAGGTAGAAAACGCGGAAGAGCGTCTCAAGAACTGGAAGGTCATCATTCAATCCATGACTCAGGAAGAAAAGGAAGACCCCAAGGTGCTGAACCGGAGTAGAATCCAGCGCGTAGCGCGTGGAAGCGGCCGAGACGAGCGAGAAGTAAGAGAACTTATAAAACAGTATAATACTATGAGGAAAATGCTCAAACAGATGAAAGGCAGCCGAAGGATGAGGCGCCAAATGCCTTTCAAGATACAATGAGGAAAGAAAAATGGCAAAGAGTAAAGGAATACGGAGAAAGAGCAGGAGCGCCCTAACTAAAAAAGTCAGGGACAAAGGAAGACTCCCACTTAGCAGACTACTTACTAGTTACGAGGAAGGCGAGAAAGTCGTCATAAACATCGACTCAGGCATCCACAAGGCAATGCCACACAAAAGATACCAGGGTAAGGTTGCCACAATCGTGGGACAGCGGGGAAAAGCCTACGTTATGGAGATTCCACAGCGGAAGACAGTCAAAACAATTATCACCACCGCGCACCACATTAGAAAACACAAGGATGCATAACCATGTCAGTAGCTGAAAAAAGGGAGATCACAGTCGCCGAAGCGCGTAAACTATTGATGGATAAGGCCGAGGAGCTTGACCCCCTTCAGCGCAGGGTATTGGAGTATACGATTAGGTTCAGTAAGCTGGATAGCACATCGGCGGGGGAGCTTACAGAGAAGCTCATGAAGGAAGCTGATATTGACCGTGGGTTGGCTGTTCAGATGGTTAACGCTATGCCTGAGACTGTTCCCGAGATCAGAACCTTCCTTGGAAGGCAACGTATCATCGCAGAAGATACTTTAAACAAGATTTTAGATATAATTGATAAATACCGGGTAGAAGAATAACTACCTAGAGTACATCCCTAGAGGTAATGCACATTGTATAGAGAGCCTAAAAAGTACGAAGAATACGCTTACGTCCTAGATTATCTACCACACGGACGACCTGGGGCTCCACGGACATCACACAGCGCACAGGGAACACTCCAGTTATTGGGTAATGAATACTTCACGCTGCTAGAGGCTACGCCAAAGGACGACGCAGAGTACAATATTAGAGACAAGATATTCGTGGGTAAGGGAGACAGAGCCCTAGTAGACCATATTCTTGGACGAATCGCCTATGATGAATTGACATCATCTGCGAAAGCTGAACTACCACAAGCCATAGAGGTAGTGGTTCGTGAGAACGAGAAGCGGTTCATCGACTTTATTAATGATAGTCCTAGTTTGACGCCGCGTATGCATAGTCTTGAGCTTATTCCGGGTATAGGTAAACGCTTGATGTTCCAGATACTGGAGCTAAGGGAGCGTTACCCATTCGAGAGCTACGAGGACCTGAAAGAGCGTACAAGCCTTAGCGACCCAGTGAAGTTGATCTCGCGCAGGGTTTTGAAGGAACTCAGCGAGGAAGAGAAATACTACATCTTTACTCGTCCAGTTTAGCGGGGAACAATCACGGTAAACATGGTTTATCCCGTAGATAACCCCGTTTGTTTGCATTATCTTTTTAAGAATCCTCTTGGCTAGTGTGATAGACTAACAATGAAAGCTGCCGACTATAAGTATAAGAAAAATATGGCGTACACTAGGCGCAAGTATATGGGCGGTATCCCCGGTTCAAAGATCGTAAAATTCACTATGGGGAACACCAGCAAGGACTTCTCACACAGAGTAGAACTCGTTAACATCAAGGATGTCCAGATAAGACACAACGCCTTAGAGTCAGCGCGTATCGCGGCAAACAGGGTTATGGAGAAATTCGTCGGCAGAGATAACTTCATGCTGAAGATAGTCCCCTATCCACATCAGATCATCAGGGAGCACAAGAGAGTTAACGTCGCACAGGCGGACCGATTCCAGGAAGGAATGAAGAAAGCCTATGGTAAGCCTACATTTGTGGCTGCAAGGATCGACAGCAAACAGACCATCATCGTTGCTGAGGTTGATAAAAACAACGTAGAGCACGCTAAGACTGCTCTAAAACGTGCATCTGCAAAGTTCCCTAGCCCCTGTAGGATCGTTGTATCCGAGATTTAATCCCGTTTTTTGGGAACCATTTTTACTTTCAATCACTTGATTCATTGGTGATTAGGCTTGTATGACTTAGAGTTAGAGCGCGTGGTCTCAGAGATAAAAAAACGTGAAGCAGATAAGGTTCTTCTACAGCTTCCTGACGGCATGCGTCCATTCGCGTATCAGCTTGTGGATGCAATCGAGAAATCAACAGAGGCTACAGTGTTTCTCAGCGGAGACTCATGTTACGGAGCATGCGACATTGCTCTGACTCAGGCAAAGCAGCTTGATGTTGATTTGATTATTCATTATGGGCATACTCCTATGGTGAAGCACCCTGAGATGCCTGTGATCTATGTTCATGCAAGCATCGATGTTAACGTGGATAAGATGGTGGAGGAGGTTCTCCCCAGTCTCAGTGAGTACAAGGTGATCGGGCTTACCACTACGGTTCAGCATACGCATCAAGTCGATGAGATGAAGCGAAAACTTGAGGAAAAAGGAGTCAATGTTCAAGTGGGCAAGGGTACGGGTAAAACACCTCTTGACGGCCAGATACTGGGGTGCAGCTACATGACGGCTATCAACATCATGGACAAGGTAGATGTTTACCTCTATATTGGCGGAGGAAGGTTCCATCCCACCGGAATAGTCATGAGCACAGGCAAACCCGTTATCGTCGCTAACCCTTACAATGGTCAAATCTCCAAAATCAGCGAAGACGATTTAATGGATGTAGCCAAGCGTAGAGTGGCTGCCGTTACAGTTGCTAGGAGCGCGAAGAAATTCGGTATTCTGGTCTCATCAAAGCCGGGTCAAAACAACTTTGAGAAAGCCGTAGAACTCCAGAAAGGACTCAAGGAACAAGAGAAGGAAGCAGTAATCATCTACATGGATGAGATCAAGGCAGACCATGTGAACAATTACAGTGAACAAGAGATACTTGTGAACACGGCTTGCCCAAGAATAGCAATTGATGGCATAGATGGAATAGATAGGCCTATGTTGACTATCAACGAGACAGAAGTAGTGCTTGGAATCCGGACTTGGGAGTCTCTTTGGGGTAACTCCTACATGGAGTAACCGCGATGTTTAATACAAACGGGTAAGGATACACATTGATCAATTAGGATCACATCACATTCAAAGAAAAAGTGTCTATGGGGGGCAAAACCATGGACCGAATCACAGATACACAGGAAAGAGAAGAATGCCAAAAAAGAATGAACTGGAAAAAAAGGTTTTTCCAGGCGAAAAACTAGCCGTCATAGAGGAATACAACGACGGCCCAGGAACGTATCAAGAAGAAGGAGAAATTCGTTCTACAGAGATAGGTGAAACCAAACTTGACTCTGAGAGACGAGCGGTTTTCATTAAGAAAGCTACACCAGAGGTAATCACCCCCGAGAGGGGAATGGAGATTATCGCTGAGGTGGGTAGTGTCGCGCGTAAGGATGCTCGTATTGATATCTTCATGATAGATGGACATCATATTCACCCAAGCTACAGCGGGGTTATCCACATCAGTGATATCAGCCGAGATTACGTTAAAAACATCGATATAGCTCTCAAGAGCGGAGATATCATTAAGGGTAAACTGGTAAACGTCGTGAACAGGCTTAACCAGACGAGTCTTGAGGGTTCAGAGTATGGGGTTATCTATGCTTACTGCAGTCGATGCGGTGGAGTCTTGGAGATGAAACAGAATAAGTTGGTTTGCCCCGACTGTGGAAGAATTGAGAGAAGAAAAACGGCTAAAAGCTATGGAACGGAGAAACTGGTATGAAGATCAATATAACAAAACGCGAGGAAGGCTTAGTAGAGTTTGATTTCAGTGGAGAGGGACACACATTACTGAACCTGCTCCAGTCAAGCCTCATCGAGGATAAGAACGTGGAGATGGCTGGATACAGCAAGCCCCACCCATTGATGGACAGAAGCAGGCTTTTCTTGAAACTCAAGAAAGGCGACAATGTTCTTGAAGTGGTTAAGAAAGCCAGCGAGAACGCTGACGGTAAACTTGACGAGTTTCTCGGAGAGTTTGAGAAAAGCCTATCAGAGTTCTAATCCTTTTCTATTTTTAGGTAAACACACTGAAGCAGTTGCATATTTCTCAGGTCAAACCAGAGTTTAGATCAATAGGAGTAACTGCGCATAGGATAAACGGGAAATTTCTGATTGTGGGCGTGGTTTATCGGGGAAAAGACATTATCGATGGCGTGGTTTCCCGGGTTACTGGTGCTGGGCTTAGCGAAGGAATCGCTGATATGCTTTGCGAGTCTAAGCATCATGGTCAAGTTAGGGTTATCATACTTGATGAAGCCATGCTCCCAGAGCCTGTTTCCGTGGAGAAGCTTTGGGAGGAAACAGAGAAACCGGTTTTATTGTTCTCAAAGAGTATGGAAATTGATCCAAGGTATCTTTTTAGGTACAAGGAACGGGTGGTTCGAGCTGCTGGAATAGATGAGGAATCTGCGAGACGTGTACTTGATAGAATATTCTGTGAATCAGGCTCTGAAGCCCTTAGAATGTCGGATATTATTCTAAGGAATATAGTTAGGCTGCACAACGTTTAATAGTAGTTTATTCGCGTTAGAGTGCGGATTGGTGGTTTCAAGTTGAAATTTTGTCCAGAGTGTGGGGCTTTCTGTCAAGCAGACACAGAGAAGAAATGTTACGTGTGCCCAAAATGCGGGTGGGAGGAGCCTCTGGAAGATACACGGACCATAACTCGGAATAACAAAGCTACCGACAAGATAATCGTGATCGGTCAGAAGGAGCGCAAGCTCAGTACGATGCCCAAGACGAAGATAAACTGTGAGAAATGCGGTAACGATGAGGCTTACTGGTGGATGGTCCAGACACGGAGCATTGATGAAAGCACTACGCAGTTCTACCGGTGCACAAAGTGCGGTTACACTTGGCGTGACTATAGCTAGGCGACGGTTTTTTAACTAGTCATATCCTTTATCTGGTTAGCATATTCGAGTGATTTACATTGTTTGAGGTTGAAGTTTCAAGAATTGATCCATTCAGGAGCCTCGTGAAGGCGCTAAGCGTTATCGTCGAGGAGGGCACCTTCATTATGAATGAGGCACAGATGAAGCTCCTCGCCATGGACCCAAGCCACGTGGCTATGGTGGATTTTGAGTTACCAAGCAGCTTTTTTGATAGCTATAAATGCGAAGGAGAGCCAAAGCTATCTATTAACATCAAGGAGTTTCTACGGTTCCTGGATAGGGTAGACCGTGATGAACAGGTTAGAATCGTGCTAAACGAGGAAAAAGCACGTCTAGTGATCCACTGTAAACGTGGAGGACATAGCAGAAGATTTGAGATGCCCATACTAGAGCCACTGGAGGAAGAGGTACCCCAGCCAAAGATATTCTTCAAGGGTAAGGCGAGGGTCACAAGCGACGCGCTACGCATGGCTATCAGGGACGCAAACCTGGTCTCCGAACACGTTAAGGTAGAGATGGAGGAAGGCTTGCTAAAGATTAACGCTGAAGGTGATATGGGAAGCAGCTTCAGCGAGTGGGAGGCAGACAGCGACGATATCTTAGAGCTGAAGGTTGATGAGGCTAGTAACGCCACATTCACACTGAGCTACTTGCAGGATATCGCGAACGCGGCTGGCGCTAACAGCGAGGTCGCCACCATCGAGCTGAGCACTGATATGCCCATCAAGATGGATTTCGAGATACCGCAGGGTAGACTCGTCTATTATCTGGCTCCATGCATCGGAGTCTAAACCCTATTTAACGCCGTTTTTTGCCGTTAAGGTAACGGTTTTTTACATATATCAAGTCGTAATCAGAGCATTTTTAGGGCTGGTTTTGCTTTTAGAAGCGGTTTAACGGCTTTACCGCGTTACCCCCCCCCCTCCCTGTTAGCGGCTAACCTAGAGAAGTTGTTTTTGAAAAGGTGGCTACCAGCTTTCACGATTTCGCGTAGCCGAAGACAACACTAATGTCGCAAACGGAGCGTGGTTTAACTTCC